>Ga0265339_10000031_pt1 | contig 133838 bp, 124 predicted proteins | sample 4CB219metaG_FD_202085 | JGI IMG/M metagenome (GOLD analysis project Ga0265339, IMG submission 202085) | Rhizosphere microbial communities from Carex aquatilis grown in University of Washington, Seatle, WA, United States - 4-CB2-19 metaG | ecosystem: Host-associated > Plants > Roots >...
TGCGAGGGATCACCCGTTCCCATCCCGAACACGGAAGTTAAGCCTCGCTGGGCCGATGGTACTGCACGGGCGACTGTGTGGGAGATTAGGTGATCGCCGGCAATAATTCGATAAAAAGGCCATGCCTCTACGGCATGGCCTTTTTGCGTTTGGCGATCACTTGCTCAGAGATTCGCTCCACGATTCCCGCTGATGAGGCGCACCAGGAAGGTGAGGATGACAGCCCCAATGACAGCGATGAAAATGCTTATGATCAGGCCATGCTGTCCTACTCCTCCGAATCCCAGGTGGCTCGACAGAAAGCCGCCGATGAGCGCGCCAACTAGGCCGACCACCATATCCATGAAAAAACCGAAACCCGATCCCTTCATGAGTTTTCCCGTAATCCATCCAGCCAGTAGACCAATGATGATCCAGGCAATTAAACCGTGTCCTGAGTCCATTTTTTCAGTCTCCTTATTCGATAGGATGCAACTCGATCAATGAGAAGCATTTGGCATTCGAGATTATATCGAGATTGGCGGATTGGTCGAGCTCGATTATTGCGGAGCGCGAAATGGGAAGCGCGTAAACCTGAACAAAGGCTCTCTCCTTGACAATCTAGGAGAAAGTCGCTAGGCTCCTTCCTAGACGTTCAAGGAGAGGCTTATGGGGCCGGCCACTTCCGACAAAACAAATGACCTGCTGCAGGGCACGTTGGACCTGTTGATTCTCAAAGCAGTTTCTCTGGGCCCGCTGCACGGCTATGGGGTGCTTCTGCGGATCCACCAGATCTCGGGTGAAGAGCTAGTGATCCAGCAGGGCTCGCTTTATCCGGCCCTGTACCGGCTTGAACATCAGGGGACCATTGCCAGCGAATGGGGCGAGAGCGAAAACAATCGTCGCGCCAAGTACTACCGCCTCACCGATCTGGGCCGTGTCCGACTCGAGATTGAAACGGCGAAGTGGAATCGAATGTCCGGTATTATCGACGGCATTCTCCGCGCCACGCCGGAGGAAGCATGACGATCGCCGTATTTTTTCGCAGCCAGTTTGCAGTTTGTCGATCCTGGTTTGCGGCCATTGCGAAGCGCCGCCGGCTCGAGGCCGAAATGGAGGCGGAATTGGCGGAGCATCTCGCGCTTCGCACTTCCGACCTGACGGAGTCCGGGCTTTCTCCGGAGGAAGCTGCGCGGCATGCGCGGCTCGAACTCGGCAACGCGCTCGTTCACAAGGAAGGGATGCGGGCGGCGCTGGGCCTGCGCTGGGTAGACGAATTCGGTGCCGATCTGCGCTATGCCCTGCGTTTTTTGCGCAAGAGCCCGGGCTTTACGGCGATCGCCGCCACTTCTCTGGCCCTGGCAATCGGAGCGAACACCACCATCTTCTCAGTGGCGAAAAGCCTGCTTTATGACCGCCTTCAGGTTCCTCAAGCCGATCAACTGCGGATGCTGCGCTGGTTGGGCGACGGCCATAGCCCAGTACACCACATGTGGGGCGACTTTGACCCTGCACCGAATGGTGGCATGACGGCCTCGATTTTCTCCTATCCCGTATACCAGCAACTGCGCGCGCACAACAAGGTGATGCAGGATCTGATTGCATTTAACGAGGACAGCATGAACGCGACAGTCCGCGGCAATGCGCAGCGGGCTGTGGTGGCGATGGTCTCCGGGAACTATTTTGACGCGCTAGGCACGCGGCCCTTGCTGGGACGCAACATCGAGCCTTCAGACGACCGAGTTGGTGGGTCGAATGCGGTTGCGGTCATAAGCGATGGATTGTGGGAGCGCGGATTCGGCCGATCTCCGGCGGCTGTGGGACAAACAATCAATGTGAACCAGACGCTCTTCACCGTTGTGGGTGTGGCGCCGCTGGGATTTACCGGCGCGAAGAACGTGCAATCCTCCCCAGATGTGTTTGTGCCGTTGAGCATGCAGCCGAGGGTCGATCCCAAGGGCAAGAACGGCAGTTTGCTGGATGCCCCGGACTTCTGGTGGCTTAACGTTGTTGGGCGCAGCAAGCCAGGTGTGCCGGACGCGCAGGCGCAGGCCGCGCTGAATGTTGAACTAGCTGCTGCGACGCGCGCGACAATGACCTTCAAGGCCGGCGAATACTCTCCGAAGCTGATTGTTGCCGATGGTGGCCGGGGTCTCAATTATGCCGGCAATGAGCTCCGCAAGCCTGTTTATGTGCTGCTTGCCTTTACCGGACTGGTATTGCTGCTGGCGTGCGCCAACATCGCGAACCTGCTGTTAGCCCGAGGCGCAAAGAGGCAGCGTGAGATGAGCGTTCGGCTGGCGCTGGGGGCGGGCCGGAGCCGGGTCCTGCGCCAACTGCTGGCCGAAAGCCTGCTGCTGGCTGGCATTGGCGGAGCGGGTGGGTTGTTGCTCGGCTATCTTTGTCGCAATGCCATTCCCAACCTCCTGTCGAATGGGTGGGACAGCAACCACATCAATGTTCCTATGGATTGGGGGGTCTTTGCGTTTGCCGCGGTCGTAACGCTGCTTACCGGGATGGTGTTTGGGCTGGCCCCGGCCATCGCCGCTGCGCGCAGTGAAGTGAGCAGCAGCCTCAAGGAGAGTGCACAAACCGTGAGCGGCCGCCGCAGAGGATTCAGCGGCAAAACAATCGTGGCCTTTCAGATTGCCCTTTCTACGTTGCTCGTGGTGGGGGCGGGATTATTTCTGCGTACGTTGTTCGCACTTCACTCGGTCGACGTGGGGTTCCGGACCGATCATCTGATTCTCTTTGAAGTGGTGCCTCCAGTTCATCGCTACGGCCCCGGCAAGGACGTGCCGTTGCATCAACGCCTCGAGCAGCAATTCGCGGCACTGCCCGGTGTGGAAGGCGTTGCGCCAAGCTGGACGCCGTATATCGCCAACAACATGACGAACGACGACTTTATTCCCGAAGGTGACGTAGACAACGGAGCTCGCCACACAGCTGAAGACGTGAATGTTGTGGGCAACAACTTTTTTGAGACCATGGGCATTCCGATGGTGAGCGGGAGAAATTTTGGGGCCGAGGATACGCGCAGTTCTGAGAGAGTAGCGATCATTAACCGGGCGCTGGCGAAGAAGAGATTTCCCAACGTGAACCCGATCGGCAAGCGATTTCAAACCTCAGCAGGCATTTCCGAATTGAACCCGGATGCGCACGACTGGGTGCGGATTGTGGGGGTGTGCGGGAACACACGCTACATGAACCTTCGCGACGATGCGCCACCCCAGTTTTTCATGCCCTATGTGCAACAATCCGAGGTCGGCGGCATGACCTATGCGATTCGCACGCAGCTGGATCCGGCGCAATTACTGCCGGGCTTGCGACAGATTGTGCAGAAGGTCGACCGCGATCTTCCCATCATCGACTACCGAACGCAGCAGGAACAGATCGACGCCAACATCCAGATCGAGCGGACATTTGCCGCGCTGACCGTGGGCTTTGGTGTATTGGCGTTGACGTTGGCTTGCGTGGGGATTTACGGGGTGATGGCGTACACGGTGGCAAATCGCAGGAACGAGATCGGCATCCGCCTGGCGCTGGGAGCGCAGCCAGGCCAGGTACGCGCGATGATTCTGCGCGAGAGCACCTGGATTACAAGTATCGGCGTTGTGGCCGGGGCGACCGGCGCCCTGCTGCTGATCCGGCTGGCGCGGACCATGCTTTACGGTGTGGCGTTTTATGATCCCGCGACGCTGGCGGTATGCGTGGCGCTCTTGCTGGCGGTGGCGCTTGCGGCGAGTTGGATTCCGGCACGGCGGGCGGCCGGCGTGCAACCGATGGAAGCTTTGCGTCACGAGTAGACGCGGGTGAATTTAGCTGAGAAGTTCGATGCCGACGGGCAGGGGGGGCATGCCGCCTTGCGCTTTCACTTCGGTGACCACGGCGTCGAGTTGTGCCAGCACCTCGGGTACGCTCATGGTGTAGACCTCGCGCTGCGCGTCATAGCCTTCTTCGACCAATTGCTTGAGATAGCGGCCGGCGATTTGGACGGCGAGCTGGTCGGTAATGACTTTGCCGGAGCGCTTTTTCTGTTCGACCCAGGCGGTGCAGGGCAAGGCGATCCACATGGGGCGATCGTTGACGTCGAAGCGCACATCCACGGCGTCGGCATGCCGGGTGGCAATGGCCACGATGTTTGCCTTCCACCTGCAGTAAATATCTTCGCCGCTCCAGCGGTCGGTTACGTGAAACTCCTCGTACATGGGTCCAGACTATCGTTTGGCAGTGCAGGAGGCAAGCGGCGCCTGGGAGAGCGTGGGTGGACGCTCGTTCTGGCGCGCTGATAGACTGGTAAGGCTGCAGTCGCTGTGCCCCCTCCTGTAAGGACCCGCCTGCAAGTGATTTATAAGAAGGACAAAGAAACCCAGTGGATACACAGACTCGTCACGCCCTAAAGGGCGACAAATTTGCCCAGGCGACCAAGAGCAGCGTGACCTGGGTGAGCGGCCATCGCAGCGGAGTGATGCAACTCGCAATCAGCATTGCCGCAGTTGTCATATTGCTTGTGGGCGGGCTGGTGTTTTGGAATCTGCGTTCCTCCACGGCAGACACAGTGCTGGGAACGGCTCTCGATACATATTCGGCACCATTGGCTGTGCCGGGCGCACCACCGGAAAAAGGTGTTTACGCTACGGGTGCGGAGCGCGCCAAGGCGGCCAATCAGCAGTTTGTGGCCGTGGCGCAGCAATATGGCTGGTTGCCGCAGGGAGCGAAGGCGCACTACTTTGCCGGCGTGACCTACCAGGAGATGGGCCAGAATGGTCCGGCGGAGACCGAGTTGAAGACGGCCGCCGGCGCCTGGAATCACGGCTTGGCCAATCTGGCCAAGTTGGCGCTGGCGGGACTCTATCACCAGACGGGCCGCGATGCGCAGGCCATTGATCTCTACAACGAGATCATCGCCAAGCCGTCGGAGACGGTGTCAGCGGGGGTGGCGCAGTTGAATCTCGCCGATCTCTATGTGGCGCAGGGCAAGCAGGACCAGGCGCGTACCCTGTGGGCCAAGATCAAGGACGCCGACAAAGACGGTGCTGCCGGTTCGATCGCCACGCAGAAGCTGACCGGGCCCGCGCAGTAGGGCAATTCGATCGGCATCCTGGTTAAAGGCGATGGGTGAGCATTTTCCTGGGGGGCTGCGTCTTGTTTTAGTATGAGCGCGAGTCAGTCAGTTCTCGCAGGTTGGATGGAGATCGCCCCAAGCGCCGTGCGCGACGAAACCCGCCAGCACGAAGAAGCAGCGCTCGCCGCCCTGGTGGACGAGTACGCATCGACTCTTTACAGGGTCGCCTTTTCTGTCCTTCGTAATGCAGCCGATGCCGAAGACGCCGTGCAGGAAGCGTTTCTGCGCGTGCTGCGCCATCGCGATACCCTGGGCGAAGTGCGCGATCACCGCGTGTGGCTGATCCGGATCGTGTGGAACATTGTTCTCGATCGCAAACGCCGCGCCAAGACCCGCCCCGAAACCGACGACATTTCAGAGCTGGCGCGCGTGCTGCCGGCAAAGGGACTGAGCGCCGAACAGCGAGCCGCCGCAGCGCAACATCACGCGCAGGTGCTGGCCTGTGTGGAGCAGCTGCCGGTGAAAGAGCGCGAGGTGTTGATGCTGTCGGCCTTCGAGGAACTCACGAGCGTCGAGATTGCAACGGTGCTTGAGATCACCGAGTCCAGCGTACGTTCAAGGCTATTTCGCGCGCGCAACCTGATGGCCGATTTGCTGAATCATTCGAGGAGTATCCGATGAACTCGCCAACGAACAAGGCATTCCATCCGCGTTCTGGTTCCAGCGAGGCCGAGGAGACTTTGCGGCTGATCGCCAACTTGCCCGCGCCGCAGGGCCTTGAAGACCGCGTGCAGTCCGCGCTGCGTAAGGCGCCGCGCAGGTCGACGCTACTGAATTGGCCTGCTGGCCTCGCGCCGGCCAGGACTTGGATGCGCGGTGCGGCCGCGGCGGCCATTGTGTTTGTTGTGGTGGGCGGCGGCTGGGGTGTGTATTTGCGGGTGCAGCCGGTGCAGGCGCCGAAGGTAATTGCCATGCCGCGAGTTTCTGCGGGGGGCGGATTCTCAAGTGCCGGAGCGATGCGCACGCCGCAGACGCTGAATGGGCCGGTGCTGGTGACACCAGCGACGAAACCTGCGAACGGAACGGTCGGCACCGGCACGAAGAAGGTAATTCCCATCAAAAGTGCGGTTAACAAGATCGGACACGCAACAAAGGCTGCGGCAGCGGCGCGCTAGCGCATCGCCGATCTAGTCCTGCATCACGAAGCGGAAGATCAGGCCGAGCACGGCGAGGACGGTAGCTCCAAGGAATGCCGAATGCCAGCCGTCGACCGTGACGCCGTTCGCGAAGGTGGATGCCAGCATCATCATGGCCGCGTTGATCCCCACCAGGAACGCGAAGCAGGTGAGAATCGCGAATGGGAACGTGAGGAGCTTGAGCAAAGAGCCAAGCAGTGCGTTGAGAAAGCCAATCACGAGCGCAGCGATCAGGGCCGACTGCAAATCTCCCACCACATCGAAGCCGGGCACGATTTTGGCGACTGCCATAAGTGTGACCGCGCTTAACAACCATTGAATAATGAATCGAAACATCGAACCGCGTTCCTTCCGGCGGAGTGAGTGCGCCCCGAATCAAGTATCAGAGTTCACGATATAGCATGGCGATACGGCGGGTGAACGCTCTTTGTTCATTGCCCCGATAACCTTCGATGCCGGGCGGGGTCAAAAAAGTACTCCGCTGGTGGGGCAATTGCCGCACCGGCAGTACCATCAGAAAGTTGCAGGTATGCGGGCACGAAAAGTTCTGTGGTGTGTTGCGACTCTTGCAGCTCTGCCGATGGCAGCGCAGACCCATGCCGCGCAGCCGGCAAATGCGCCGCTGCCGGATATTCGCCAGCTTTTGCACGAGGTGCAGGATCACCAGAAGCAACTGGACGTGGTGCGCGAGTCGTATACCTACACATCGCTGCAAACAACGCAGGACATCGACTCCAATGGACAGGTGACGAAGACCACCACGACGGAGCATGAGGACTTCTTCGTCCACGGGCACGTGATTGAGCGCACCGTGAAGAAGGACGGCAAGCCGCTGGACGACCACGAGCAGCAGAAAGAAACGGAGCGCGTGACCAAGCTGGTGGAGAAGGCGGAACAGACGCCGCGCGACAAGCCGCTGGACGGGCCGACGATCAGCGTGACCCGCATTCTGGAAATCATGGACGTGCGCAACGAGCGGCGCTTCACGTACCGCGGGCGGCCGACCATCGTCTTCGATTTTGTGGGCCGCAAGGATGCGCAGACGCATGGGATGGCCGAGGACGCCTCAAAAAAACTGCAGGGCACGATCTGGATCGATGAGGGCGATCGCCAGGTGGCACATCTCGAAGTGAGCTTCGTGGACAACTTTCACATCGCAGGCGGATTGTTTGCCAACGTGCAGAAGGGGTCGAATTTTCACTTCGATCAGGCGCAGTTGGAAGACGGTTTGTGGCTGCCCACGGGCGGAGAGGGCACAATGCAGGCCCGTTTGCTGCTGGTGAAAAATCTGCGGCAGCATTTTGTGGAGCGTGACTACGACTACAAGCGGTTCAAGGTGGAAACGCAGTCGAAAGATGCAAAGGTGGCGGAAAAGAAGTAGCCGGGTTCGGGTTAGAGTGAATGCATGTTTGTGCGGCGGCTCTCAGTAGAACGTGTGGATGCAAGCGGCGCGCGGCATGCGTGCACCATCAAGTGGATCGACAATTTCGCCATGCGCAACTTCACCAACGACGCCCTCTTTGATGACACGCTGCCGGTGGGCGATGGGTTGCTGGAGGCAGGACACCGTGTTCCGCTGGACCGGTTGCAGGCGGCGATGGAAGACTGGTTCCGCCGCAAGGGGTATTTGAAGGCGGAAGACCGGCTCGTGATTGTGGAACTGTGAAGCACAGTTTCACAGTTCCACAGTGCGAATGGCAGGCGGCTTTCCGGGCCTGAAGGCCTTCTGCTTGAGTGCGCTTGTTTCGTGGAGTTGAAACCCCACGCTCCTTCCGTCAAAAGCCCCGTGGAGGAATGCCGTGCTCCTTCGACGAGAAAATCGGCGACTGAATTGGTCGGAGTTCGACGGGCCGATTTATGACAAACCTGCTGTGGAAAACTGCAAATTTAGGAGGGGGGGGTGGGGGTACCCCCTGCCCTCAAGCGGCCACCTGCGGTGGGGCCACTCCGCCTTGCGGCGCCGGAAGTCCGATGGAGGAGACAGCTCCCTGCTGCAGAGTTTCACCGTTCCACAGTTGGAGTTCAGCTTCGCGGCGGGCTCTGAGGGCGGCGAGTTCGCGGGCGCCTGCGTGGTCCCAGCGGAGCAGTTCGTTGGCGGCGGCGGCGAAGTTGCCGGAGTTGAGTTGCCGCAGAAGGGTGGACGCGGCCAGGCGAGCGGAGCCGAGGTTGAAGGTGAAGTCGACGAGCGCGTCAAACTGGCCCTGGGTGGGCGGGACCTGGACGAGGCGGGTGACGGCTTGTTCGGCTTCGCGCAGATCCCACTGGAGGATGACGTCGGCCTGGGCCTCGGTGATGCCGGCGGGGTAGCACTCGGGGTGCACGAGGCGGTGGCCGTAGCCAATGGTGGGCAGGCCGGCGGCGTCGAGGTAGGTCTGGCCGCGAAAGCCTTCGGATTGTTTGAGCAGGGCGACGCCTGAGGGACTGAGTTGCATGGGTTTTCCTTTCAAAAGAAAAGCCACCTTGCGGTGGCTGTGGTTGGGGCCTGAAGGCCGAACTATGAGATAGCGAGTCAGGAGCGCAGGAGTTGAAAAGCCATGGGAAAAGCCCGGCGTGGATGCTCTCTACGCGAAGGACTTCCCTCAGGGCCTAAAGGTCGCGTTCCTTTTGTGCTCTTTGCGGCACGGATAAATCATCTGTGCCCTTTCAAAACCGAAGCCGCGGAAACAAAAATGCCACCCGGTGGGGTGGCGTGGTTAGAGGGCTCGGGTGAGAAGTCCTCTGGGCTAATTCCTCGATGCCTTCTTAGTGTGCGCCTTTTGCCCGTAATTATTCACAATTGGGGGCAAGTTTCTTGCGTTGATGGGAAAGGGGTTACCAAGTATTTTTCGAAAGGGGGCTTGACAAGGATTTTCACAGGCAGCAAAAAGTCGTGTGCGGCCTTCTAAAAAGTGACGGGTTTTGCACAAGCTTTCGGTGTAGGCGAGGGTTGGGGCAGCGTGCTAGCCTTTGCGGAGTCGAGAGCTGACCGGAGAGTACGGAGGCCTCGAACCGTAGCTGCCGCGCCCTTTTATCCCTCAAATTTCATACCGCGCGGAGACAGCATCTCATAGTCCGGAACGGGCGATTCTGCACCAGAATTAGTGCACTTTTCAAGTCGCTCAGAGCGCAGGACTTACCGGGACAATTTGGCAGAGTGTGGCAGGACGGACACAGGTGCTGGCCAGTGTATCTCTTGCTAATAGTTGAGGTTGCTAGTGTCGAACTAGTAAAATGGGGGAATGGTTATGAGACGAAACGCGAACAACGTGAACTCGAAAATGCCGATGCCTTTCTGGCTGCTTGTCGGCGTTTCGACGGTCGCGCTTGCCGCAGCGATCCTCACATTCTTTCCGAGGACCGTGCTGGCGAATGCGCTTCTGTCAAAGAACGTGACAGGAACTTCAATGACTGCGCCGGTGGCACTTCCCACGCCGGTAATGACAGAGGCAGCCAAGGCAGAGCGGAGGATGCCGGCGAATCTGTTGCATGGAATGGCTTCGTGGTATGGGTCGGTTTTTAACGGACGGCAGACTGCGAGCGGCGAGACGTTCAACATGTACGCCATGACGGCGTGCCATCCGACGCTGCCCTTTGGAACCAAGGTGCGTGTGGAGAACACGCAGAACCACAAGGCAGTGGTGGTGCGGATCACAGACAGGGGCCTGTTGTACGACGGGCGGGTTCTGGATCTGAGCTATGCGGCGGCGGAGAAGCTGGACATGTTGAAGCCGGGTGTGGCGAAGGTGAACATCCAGATTCTGTCGCTGGGGCATCCGAAGGGGTAGGTTTTTGAGATGTGGATGGGAGAGACGGCCAGCCTTCGGGCTGGCCGTTCTGTTTTGTGGGCACCCACGGTAGGGCCAACCACCCACGGTAGGGCCAACCACCTTCGGTAGGGCCAACCACCTGCGGTAGGGCCAACCACCTTCGGTAGGGCCAACCACCTGCGGTGGGGCCAATTGCGCTTCGCGCCTTTTGCTGCATGGGAGCGGGCTGCACCTGAGGCTGGGCCAGCAGATGGCTTGTTGTTGAGTCCCGGAAGACTTGCCTTAGACTGGACGCATGATTCGCCAGATTGCACCGGAGTTCTTCACCACCGATATTCCTGGGACGCTCGCTTATTACCGAGACAAGCTGGGGTTTGAGTGTGTGGGGACGTGGCACGATCCGCCCGTCTATGCGATTGTGGCGCGCGACGAGCACGCGATTCACTTTCGCTGTGCCGAGCCGCCCAAGGCCAATCCTGCGAAGTATGCAGACGAGCTGCTGGACGCCTACGTCCAAGTTGAAAATGCGGACGCGCTTTATGCCGAGTACGCTGCCAGGGGCGTGGAGTTCGCGCGAGAACTGGGCGACACGGCCTGGGGTGCGCGGGAGTTTGTGGTGAAGGATTGCGAGGGGCGCTTGCTGGTGTTCGGCTCGAGTTGATGGCGTGTTTTTCTCGGGGTCGCTCGAGGTGGTCGAGGCAGACGCGTTTCTGGAGAGCCCGCCTTTTTATCGGGGGTTCACGTTGCGGTTGCGGGTTGCGCGGTTATAGTGCATTCATTGGCATGCGTGGATTAAGGCGGTTCCTGCTGGGGTTGCTTCTAGGAGTCGGAGGGGTGGCGCCGGCGCTGGCCCAGTTGCCGTTTTACACCGACGATCCGGATGTGACGGATCGGGGCAAATGGCATTTCGAATTCTTTAATGAGTACGATGGCCTGCAGTCCAGCGAGTTTCCCAATCTCCGGCAAAACACAGCAAATTTCAAACTGAATTATGGCTTGCCGCATTCACTTGAGTTGGATGTGGACGCGCCGTACCTGTCGATTTATCGATCGGCTGGAACGCCGGCCTCGAGCGGCGGGGGCGACACGGATATGGGCATCAAGTGGAACTTTCGCAAGGCGCCAAAGCCGAGGCAATGGCCGGCGCTGGCGGCGAGTCTCTACATTGAGTTTCCGACGGGCGACGTGAAGGAGCAACTGGGCTCGGGGCTGGCCGACTACTGGCTGAACGGGATTGCGCAGGAGCCTCTGACGGACAAGACGCGGGTGACGGCGAATCTGGGATATCTGTTTGCGGGCAACACGAGCACTGGGGTGTTGGGAATTACGACCACGCGGGGGCACGTGGTGACGGGCGGGCTGTCGCTGACGCATGACTTTACGCCGCGACTGACGCTGGGCGGCGAAGCGTATGGCGGATTGGCGGACACGAGCGGGCTGGGGCGAGACCAGTTGCAGGGGCTGGTGGGGGGACAGTACACGATCCGCAATGGGTTTGCGTTTGCGTTCGGGTTGCTGGGCGGGAAGTATGAGGCGAGTCCGCGGATTGGCGGGCAGGTGGGGTTTGCCGTGGATTTTCCGGATGTTTGGCGGCGGGGGAAGTGAGGGGGCAATTTTCGTGGGTGAGTTTGCATCGCAAAGACAAAAGCAGGTTCTTCGCTCCGCTTACCCCACGGATTTCATCCGCGGGGCCCCAGACGCGCGGGTTCTTAGGATGACAATTCATAAAGTTTTGAAAAGATCGTATTCGGGGCCTGAAGGCCCCTGCTCCCTCTGACAACCTGCATCCGTGCTTTCCCACCCATGACTCGATGAAACTGTGTCATGGATGGGGCACCTGCTCCTTCCGTTAAAGCCCGGTGGATCGCTATTCGTTGTCGGGGCGTTTGTAGGGTTTTTGGAGGAGCATTCTTGCTTCGTTGACGGCGCCCTGGGTGTTGTCGTTGGTCTGGACGGCGAGGCGGTACTCGTTGACGGCGCGGTCGCGCTGGCCGGTGATGTCGAAGATGCGGCCGATGGCGATGTGGCTCCAGACTTCGGTCCAAGTAGGCTCGTCGTCGCCGCGCAGAGCGTCGCGGAAGGCATTGACGCTGGCCTGGTAGTTGCGCTGGGTGAAGAGCACTTCACCGATGCGGTAGCTGGCGAGCGAGCTTTGCGGATTGGCGGTGATGGCCTTCTGATATTCGGCAAGGGCGCCGGTGAGGTCGTTCTGGGCCACGAGTTGCTGGCCTTTCAGAATCGAAATGCGGACCTGCAGATCGGGCGAAGATTTGAGAACCCAGTCGTTGGGATCGATGGCGATGCGGCGGGGGCGACCGAAGGTGTCGACGACGTACTGCGAATCGGTGCCGACGACTTCGACTTTCTGATTTTCGGTTTTGCCTTCGGTTTCAACGCGCAGATCGACGGGCATGCGGAAGAGGTCGAGGTCCTGGGTGATATCGCCGATGGTGCGGAAGCCCTTGTTGTTGCCGAGGCGATAGACGGTGTATTTGTTGGCGAAGGTGGGGGCGCCGGTGCCGTCGATCCACTGGGCAAAGAAGGCGGTGAGCTGCTGCTGACTCTGGGCTTCGGCGACTTTGGTGAAGTCCTCGGCGCGGATGGGCTTGTCAGTGTATTCGCTGAGAGCGGACTTGAGTGTGGCGAGGAAAGCCTTGTCGCCGATTTCGCCGCGCAGCATGTGGAAGATCATGGCGCCCTTGTCGAGGGTCATGGACTGGAATTCAGGCGAGAAGGGAGCCATGCGGCCTGAACTCGAAAGCGGGATGGTGTCGTAGGCGAGGGCACTGGCGGAGACGTCTTGCATGGCGGCGCGCAGGGCGCTTTTGCCGCTGTCGTCTTCGAGAAACATCAGCTCGCCATAGCGGGCCATGCCGTTGGTAATCCACGCATCGCTGAGGGTGCGGGGGCTGACCTCGGAACCCCACCACTGGTGGGCGATGGTGTTGGCGAGCAGGCGGACGCCGAACTTGTCGCCCACGCGGGCGCCCATGATGGCGGCGAGTTCCGGAGCCCAGGCGGCGGGCAGGGTGTCGTCGGGCAGCTCGACGACGTTGATGTGCGGGGTCTCCGGATAGCCGAAGCTGTCGGTGAAGAAGTCGTATTCCTTTGCGGCGGTCTGGGCGAGTTGGTTGCCCTGGGCCTGATGGCTGACGGTGAGGTAGACCTTGACGTTGCCGGAGCCGGCAGTGAAGGGGCCGAGATAGCGACCGGCGACGATGGTGCCGGGAAATCCGGGCTTGTCCCAGTCGAAGTCGAATTCGTCGCCGGGTTTGCCGTTGGCGAGGCTGACGTCTTTGGGATTGCCTTTGCCGCCGCTGGCAAAGACTTTCATGCCTTGCGGAACCTTGATGTGGATCTGCGCGGTAAAGCGATCGGTCATGAAGCCGGAGGTGGGGAACCAGCGAGACGCGTAGAGCAGATACGTGATGGGTTCCTGAATTGCGGCGAGTTTGAGGCCCTCGACGGGGCCGTCTTCGTTGCCGGTGATGACGCCTTCGTACTCGAATGTCCAGTGGGAGGGAGTGCCGGAGGCGAACGGCTTGTTGGGCGTGACGCGGATGGTGCCGTCGGCGAGGCGTTCGCCGGTGAGCAGCTTGCTGGCGTCGTCGGAGATCTTGGTGACTTTGAGCGCGGGATGGAAGCCGAAGCTGACCTGGTCAGCGGATTCGGGCGCGGTGAAGGTGACCTGGGCCTTGGCGGCGAGGTGGTGGGCGGCGGTGTCGATTTCCGCGTCGATGACGTAGCCGGTGATATTGAGGCCGGGTCGCTCGGGACGTTGCGCGGCGAGGGGGGCGAGAGCGATGAAGCAGGCGGCGACAAGGCAGGTGGCCGCGAGGGATGCGGCGAGCAGGGGAAGCCTGCGCACGAGCCGGCGGGACAGGCTGGAAGAGCGAAGCAGGCTGGAAATCAGGTCGAGTCTCATGATGGGCTTTCTCGAAAGCATCGGAATTGGCCTTGCACTGCGGATCTCTTCAAGGTACGTCGCAACCTTCGGTTCAGGATTGCACGGATTGAGTTACTGGGGAAGCAATGCCCAGGACTTCCAGAGTAATGGCTGCGACCCGGTCGATGGCGCCGCCGGCTTCCCCGGAACCTGCTGGTCGGGAGCTGAGCTGTTCGCGCATCTGTTGAAGCTCCATCATCATGGACTGACGGGGAGGGCCGTCGGGTAGCAGAGGTTCAAGGTGTTGGATGATATTTGCGGCGGTGAAGTCGTCCTGAATGAGTTCTGGAACCATGCGTTTGCCGGCGATGAGGTTGGCCATGGCGACGTGGGGTACGGAGACGACCCGTTTGGCGATGGCGTAGGTAAGGGGGGAGACGCGGTAGACGACGACGAAGGGGTTGCCGATGAGAGCGGCTTCGACGGTGGCGGTACCGCTGGCGACGATGGAGACGCGGGCGTGAAAAAGGGAGCCGGCAGCATCGTCGGTGGTGCGGATGGTGAGTTCGGGCGGGCATTGCTGGAGAATGCTGGCGACCATGGCGCGCTGATGGGTCGTGAGCGTGGGCGCCAAAGGCAGGACGAACTGGAATTTTGCCTCAGCGGCTGAAGCCCATTTTTCTGTGGACGGATCAACGTACGGGCTGAAGCCCGTACCCTTCGCAAGGCGGGGGCTGGCGCCAGAGGCGGCGCGCTGCACGAGTTGGCGGGCGGCTTCAAGCATTGTGGGCAGGTTGTCGCGGATTTCCTTGGCGCGGCTGCCGGGGAGCAGGGCGATCCAGGTGGCGGCGGTGTCGAGGTACCAGGACATGGCGAAATATTCGCGGCTCACGGTGGGCAGGGGCAGCTCGGCCAGGGGGTGGCCGACGAATTCAGCTTTGACGCCGTGGTCGAGGTAGAACTGCTGCTCAAAGGGAAAGATGACGAGCATGCGGTCGATGTATTTCTGTACGAGCTTGATGCGGTGTTTTTTCCAGGCCCAGAGTTGGGGGCTGACGAAGAAGATGACGGGGATGCCGAGGCGGTGAAACTCCTCTGCGAGCTTGAAGTGGATGTCGGGGAAGTCAATGAGGACGGCGACGGAGGGGCGGCGCTCGCGGATGGCGCGTTTGAGCTTGCGGAATTCGCGGTAGATGCGGGGCAGGTGGCGGACGACCTCGGTGATGCCCATGACGGCCATGTCTTCGCTGCGGACGATGCGCTCGAGGCCGGCGGCGGCCATGCGGTCGCCCCCCATTCCGAGGAAATGCGCGGTCTGCCCAGAGGCGGCGAGGCGGCTTTTCAGCGCGGTGATGAGCAGGGCGCCATAGTGTTCGCCGCTGGCTTCTCCGGCGGAGATGAAGATCTTACGGGGGTCGGACATGGGTGCGTCGCCTCGGATTGCGCTGGCACTAATGATAGCGGGCGGACGCTGGACTCGTATGGGGATGGGCTGCGCAGGCTTAGGGCGCGGGTTTTTCGTTTGGAGCGGAACCTTTTCAGGATTACAGTGAAGGCGTGAGGTGACCGATGCCATCGCTCGCACGTTTCCTCTGTCTACCTGATGTTGTGCCCGCAAGGATGGTTGTGGCGCAATTCACGCTGGCCGGCGTACTGGTTGCGCCGCTTTTGATGGCGCAGGCGCCGCAGGACAATGCCGCGCCCCCGCCCCCTTCGCCGATTGCACTGCAAAATCCAATTCCTGGTTCCGAGCTGATGTTTCTGAATGGCTTCGCGGGAAAGCCAGTGAAAGAGTTGTTGAAGGACAAGGCGTTCATCAATCTGACGAAACAGATTGTTCCCAAGACGACGTATCACTACGGCCGCGACATGGCGCTTAGCTTTGCGGTGGACGATGTGCTGGATGGGTCGAAGCTGCCGGTGATGCTGCGGGATGGGCGCTATCTGATGGTGAGCGGAGACCGAGGACCGTATCTGCGCGGGCGAGGATTCTTGTGGTTTGACTTGCAGGAGGGAGTGGCGCTGGGCGGGTTTTTCTTTACACCGACGAACGGCGAGCCGACGCCGACTCTGACGATTTTCTCAAAGCAAGTCGACACGCATGAGTTGGCGATGAGCGAGTTGCCGCAGGCATTTGTGCAGGACCTGTATCAGTGGGAGGAGATTGAGAAAGTGCCGCCGGTGTCGCCGCGCTATTTCATTCCCGTGAATGGCAAGAAGTATGTGCTGGTGCACGATGAGGATTATTGCTGGCATCCGGACGGTGCGCCCGCGCCGGATCCGAACGCGTGCCAGGAGATGAATGCGGCTGCGGCCGATGCGGACTTGAACGCTGCCTACTTTATGCATCTGACGCGCAACGCGGCCGACGCGACGGCGTGGATGCTGGAGCCGGAACAGGTGGCGTGGCTTGATCTGCGCGAGCGAAGCTGCTTTGGTCCGGATCGGCTGGCGTGCCGGATTCACATGGCGCGCGAGCGGACCTGGACGCTGATTGGCGGGCCTCCGCCGAAGGCACCTCGGGCGCGGCCGAGGCAGGCGAGCCGGTAAGCGGATTGGCTTAGGGGGAATGCAGCGAAGAGGTCCCGGATGCGATGGCTCCGGGACCTCTTTTTGTGCGCGTGGGTTGCGGTGGTGCGGTCAGGACTTGAAGAAGGCGAGGAGTTCTGCGTTGACCTGATCGGGATGTGTGGCGGCCATGCCGTGGGGCAGGCCTTTGAGGACCTTGAGTGTGCCTTTTTTGAGGAGTTTGATGGACTCGTAGGCCGAGTCGGCGATGGGGACGATCTGGTCGTCATCGCCGTGGAGAACGAGGACGGGGATGTCGATTTTCTTCAGATCTTCAGTGAAGTCAGTTTCAGAGAAGGCCTTGATGCAGTCGTAGTGTGCCTTGATGCTGCCCGTCATTCCTTGCAGCCACCAGTGTTCCTGAATACCCTGAGAGATTTTCGCGCCGGGCCGGTTGTAGCCGTAAAAGGGGATGGTGGTGTCTTTGAACATCTGGGAGCGATTAGCGGCGAGGGCGGAGCGAAAGCCGTCGAAGACCTCGACGGGCAGGCCGCCGGGATTTTTTTCGGTCTTGAGCATTAGGGGCGGAACGGCGCCCATGAGCACAGCCTTGGCGACGCGTTGGGTGCCGTGGCGCCCGAGGTAGCGGGCGACTTCGCCGCCGCCGGTGGAGTGTCCCACCATGAGCGCGTCTTTCAGGTCGAGGGTTTCGAAGACCACCGCCAGATCGTCCGCATAGGTGTCCATGTCGTTGCCTTCCCAGGTCTGGTCGGAACGGCCGTGTCCGCGGCGGTCATGGGCAATGACGCGATAGCCGCGCTGGCCGAAGAAGAGCATCTGGGTGTCCCAGTCGTCGGCGGTCAAGGGCCAGCCGTGGGAAAACACGATGGGCTGCCCGGCGCCCCAATCCTTGTAGAAGATGGTTGTTCCGTCTTTCGCTTTGACTGTACTCATGGAAATTGCACCTCGCTGTGGTTGGATGCGAAGCACGGAGCTTCGCCGCAGGTTTTTGGTGGGTGGGTTGAAGATTCACGACGGAATGAGGGGAGAAGATCGTGCAATCAAGACCGGGCAGGGAAGGACGATCGCCGCCCAGTCCTTTGAGTAGAACCTCTGACAGCGGATTTAAGCAAGGGGATGAATGTGAAAATCGCGCGGGTTGCTCGCACTGTTTCCGAGGGGTGCGGGGAAAAAACATTGACCGTCGCGCGCGGGCGCCGTGTCTTGAGGTTACAAGGTTCCTTCCGGCTTGGCGGGAGCAGGAGGATTGGCGGCTCTTTGCTTCTTGAGGGAACGGCCCACGCGACCCCTGAAGGCGCTTTCGTCATCGTTGCCGGTGAAGCCCATTCTGACATTCAACTCGCAGTTCTTTTTTCCGGGATTGAGAAAGACAAGGTTAGTGGCTGAATAAAGTCCGCCGACTACGATGAAGGATGCCCTCATACGATCTGGGTCGGAAGCAACGACTGTGTAATTACCGCGGTTTCCGAGGGTTTCGGAAACGGCGATCCAAAGATCGCTGCAGGAAATCGGCTGCTTTCCGCTATTGGATTTGGCGAAGGCTGGAAAGGCAAAGATAAGAACAAGAAGAGTTACAACCATCGAGCGTGTCACGGTTTGCCTCGGTTTCGGATCGGGAGGCGCAGGTTCAATGCCCGCGCCTGCCATTTCATTGCATGGTCGAATTATACGTCGGCATTCGGCGGCCCAAAGTGATCCTGAACACCGTGTAATCGGACCGGGACGGTTGAAAAGGGGCCTCGAAGTTCTGTCGTGTCGCGCGACCGGAATGCTACACTCGGCGCACCTGCCATGGAATGATCGAACTTCTTCCCCCCCGTTCCCGGTCTTCCCACGGAAAGAATCGACTTGGAGGTCGACAATGCAGAACGGACACGAAGCGGGAGCCCCGCTGAACCCGGGGCTTGTGTTTGACATGGTGCAGGCGCACCAAAAAACGGCGGCGTTGAAGGCCGCGATTGATCTGGATGTTTTCAGGGTGGTGGGGGATGGACCCGGCGATGTGATATCGATCGCAAGGCATTGCGCAGCATCGGAACGGGGAATTCGCATCCTGTGCGATTTTCTGGTGATCAATGGGGTGCTTGCGAAGGAAGGCGGGCACTACAAGCACACACCGACGAGCGCTGCATTTCTTGATCCGCGCTCACCGGCTTGTATGGCATCAGTGGCATTGTTTCTGAGCAATTCGGCAGTGCTCGATCCACTGGCGCGGCTGGCCGAAGTGGTGCGCAACGGGCGCACGACGCTTGCAGGTGCGGGGACAGTGGAGCCGGAGAATCCGGTGTGGGTGGACTTTGCGGAGAAGATGGCGCCGATGATGGGTCCGATGGCGGGGCCGCTGGGCGCGGTGGTGTTGGAAGGGCATGAAGGGCCGATGCGGGTGCTGGATATCGCCGCGGGGCATGGGCTGTTTGGAATTGAGATCGCGAAGCAGAACAAGCAGGCGCGGGTGACGGGCCTGGATTGGGCGCCGGTGTTGCGCGTGGCGCTGAAGAATGCGGAGAAGGCGGGCGTGCACGATCGCTATGACATGCTGCCGGGCAGCGCGTTTGAAGTGAATTACGGCGGACCGTACGACGCGGTGCTGCTGACGAATTTTCTGCATCACTTTGACAAGCCGACGTGCGTGGGACTGCTGAAGAAGGTGCGCGCGGCGTTGAAGCCGGGCGGGCGCGCTGCGACGCTGGAGTTTGTGCCCAATGAAGATCGCGTGTCTCCGCCGATGCCCGCGGGGTTTGCGATGACGATGCTGACGACGACCGAGTCGGGCGATGCGTACACGTATAGCGAATTGAATGCGATGTATGCCGAAGCTGGCTTCAAGGGAACGCGGGGACATCCGATTCCGATGAGCCCGCACACAATTGTGATGGGCGATGCGTAGGCAAATCCTTGATTGAACGGCCTGCGGGTCGCGCATCTGAGCCGGGTAGTGCTCGTATGCAGGTGACTTTAGGAGTAGCTACTTTGGTACGCAACCCCCGTTAGTCAAAGGTCATAACACGAAAGCTGCATTGTTCCGAAATGAATCCTGGCCTAGATTGGTTTCACGATCACGCAAGCGGATTTGGAATGGAGGGGGTCACTGGCGAGTCTGGGGAGAATTGCCGGAGATACCTGAATCTGGGGTGGGGTCGTTTAAAGCCTATATATAGTGTTCGGGATCCGATTTTTAAAAATAAACTAGAGAGAGATGGCCTGCGAAAGCAGGCCATTTCTTTTTGCGTGGCGCATTACTTGGCGGGCAGGGCGGTCGCTGTCCGGCGGTCACGGACGGCGGCGGCTAGCTTGGCGAGGAGCGTGTGGGTTTCAGGCCAGTCGATGCATCCGTCGGTGATGCTTTGTCCGTAGACCAGCTTATCCAATGTCTGGCCGGAGGTAAGCTTCTGCGCGCCGGCTACGAGGTTGCTCTCGATCATGACGCCGATGATATTGCGGTTGCCTGCGGCGATCTGGGCGGCGACGTCTTGGCAGACGAGCGCCTGGCGCTTGTAATCCTTAAGGCTGTTGGCGTGGCTGCAGTCGATCATGATGCGGGGCTGAATTTTGGCGGCCAGCATTTTGGCGGCGGTGTCGGCGACGGATTCCGCAGTGTAGTTGACGGTATTGCGGCCGCCGCGCAGGATGACGTGGCAGTCGGAGTTGCCGGTGGTGACGAAGATGGCGGACTGGCCGTGCTTGGTGTGGCCCAGGAACGTGTGCGAGTGCGAGGCGGAGAGGACGGCATCAACTGCGACCTGGACGTCGCCGGAGGTGGCGTTCTTAAAGCCGACGGGGCAACTGACGCCGGAGACGAGCTGGCGATGGACCTGGCTCTCGGTGGTGCGGGCGCCGATGGCTCCCCAACTGACGAGGCCGGCGATGTATTGCGGCGAGATCATGTCGAGGAACTCGGTGCCGGTGGGCACGTCCATCTCGGCAAGGTCGAGGAGCAGGTTGCGCGCGAGGCGGAGGCCGTCGTTGATTTTGTAGGAGCCGTCGAGGTGCGGATCGTTGATGAGGCCTTTCCAGCCGACGGTGGTGCGGGGTTTCTCAAAGTAGACGCGCATGACGATGCGCAGGTCCTGATTGAACTCGGCGATAGCGGACTGGAGAAGGGCGGCGTATTCGCGGGCGGCCCTGGTGTCGTGGATGGAGCAGGGGCCGACGAGCACTAGCAGGCGCGAGTCGAGTTGCGAGAGGATGCGCGCGATGTCGAGGCGCGCGTTGAAGATGGTGGCGGTCGCGGTTTCGCTGATGGGGCGTTCTTCTTCTAAGAAGACGGGAGGAAGGACGACGGTGGTGCGTTGAATGCGAAGGTCTTCAATGGTGAGGGGCATGGCTGACTCCAGTATCACCGATGAACGGGTGTGAAGTCAGCGAGCGGCGCGGGGGGAATGAAGAAGCGAACGGGCGGCGCGAGCGGGGCGCCGCCTGCAGCTAAACAACGGAAGTTAGCGCAGTGTGATGTCGCGCAGGAGCATGCTGCTGACGACGTGGACATTCTCGACGCGCTTGTCGGTGACCTTCTTCTCCGAATCCTTGTCGCCGTAGTGCTTCATGCGCAGCTCGTAGACCTTGTCGGGCAATCCGTCGAGCGCGGCCATGTTTTTGTAGGTGAGGGAATAGCCGATGTCCCAATCTTCGGAGCCTGCGGTGGTCTGGTTGAGGAAGATCTGATAGTCGACGATGAGGCCAGCCGCTTTCTCTGACTCCCACAGGGGAACGACGTTGGTTTTGAGATCGGCCATGAGGGCATCGGAATGGCCGGGGGTGGTGTGAAGGAGCACGACACGTTCGACGGGGCCCTGGTTGTAGGGAACCTGGGCGTGGGCTGCGGTGAGGGTGGCGAACGCAACGGCGAGCGCTGTTACGGCGAGACGAACAGCTTGTTTCATAGGGAAACCTCCTGGTGATTGGAGCGTGATGGAGCGGGGGAAGTGCCTAGAGTGTACGCACGGAGGGCGGGGACGTATAGGGGAATCGGTGGGATGGTGGACTTGGATTGAAGAAGGTTGGTGCTTTTTTCACGGAAGTGGCGAGCGGGATGGATCGTGTTGGCGGTCGCTGAAGGTTTTTCCAATTTCGGGATAGAGGATGAGGATCAGGAGGATGACGGCATCGATGACGAGGAAGGGAATGAAGGTGTGTCGATCTTCTGCGGTTTTGAGGATGAGGGAATGGTAACGGCCGGCGTTGCGAAACCAGGTCCAAAGGGCGGCTCCGCAAGTAACGATGAGGGCGTGGCGGGCCCAGACCTGCAGACGCCAGATGCCCCATCCCATGGCGATGGAGAAGACCGCGAAGGGCGGGAGAAAGAACAGGAACGGATTCTCGATGAAGGGATCCCATGTGGTGAGTGACGCGGGATCGTGGGCCAGATGGAGGAGCCACATCTGCCTGAAATAGAGAAGAGCGAGGACGGCGAAGACGCACTGATAGATCGCGACCAAAGTGAGGACGAAGGGGCGCGCAGGGCGAGTTGGCTCGATGGCGTCGGAATTTGCTTCGTCAGGCTCGTTCATGGCGTGTAGCGCTGCTCTCCGGCTTCGATGTCGACGGGGAGGCGGTTCTTTTCTGGAGGCAGGGGGCAGGTGGCGTAGGGTGTGTAGGCGCAGGGCGGATTATAGAGCTCGTTGAAATCGAGGGTGAGCGAGCCGGGTTGGGCGAGGCCATGGTCGGGCAGGCCGGTGGTGAGGAAGCGGCCCGCGCCGTAGGTGGTGGTAGAGGCGGTGGTGTCGCGCAGGATGAAGAAGAGGTGAGTAGAGTCGCCGCCTTCAAGGACCGGTTCAAGAAGGTAGACCTTGCCCTTGAGCAGGAACTCCGCTACACCGGGGGCGGGCATGTCGAGCGTGGTGCCGATGACGGTGGGAATTTTTTCGACGCGCGCGGGAAGATAGGGGATCCAGCGCGCGGTTACGCGGTAGCCTGCATCGGGGGCATACCAGTGGAGGCCGTGGAAGGCAGTGCGCGTGGGTGCGTTGGCATCCTTGATGCGAAGGGCGAAGCGATCGCCGCGTGCGAGGACGACTAGTGAGATGCCGTTGCACTCCATGGTGGAGGGCTTGGTGTCACTGATGGTCAGAGTGCCTTCGCGCGCGGGGCGGCCGTTGAGGGTGAAGCCGGCCGGAAATCCTCCGTTGGGCGAGAGCAGTTGAATGATGGTGTCTTTCGGCGTTTTGCCGCTGACGGTGAGCATACCAATGTGGGCGGGCGCGTGCTCGCCGAGGCGGATGGTGTTATCGGCGGCGGAGCCGATAGAGTTGACGCCGGATTTGAGCCATTCGAGGCCGACCAGGGTGAGCCAGCCATCGGGTGCGGCGAGGGAGTGTTCGCGTTGTGCGCGCCAGGTGGACAAATTTTGCTGCCAGACCGCGTCAGCGGAGGTGGAACTATGCGAAGAAGTCTGCGCGGGCAACGGCACGCAGACGGCGAGCAGGACCAGCGCGGCGGCGCAGAGGGCCAGAACGGAGGCGCACGGAGCGGCGCGGCGATGGAGGATGGTGGCTGAGTTCAAGAGGCTGATTGACACTCCTCAATTATGCCTCTGGAATTATGGATCCGGAATTATGTCTCATGGGGGCGGAGCGACTAGACTCTCCTGCGGAGTGCAAGGAAGGAATGTGCACGCGATGAATCAGGTGGGTTGCAGGAGTCGTGCTTGTCTTATCGTTTTGATCTGCTTTTGCGCCGCGACGTGGGGGCAGCAGGCACCGCAGGAGACTCCGAACCCGGTACTCGCCGAGCGTCCACCTGCGAAGACGGCGCCGCAGCAACGGGTGATTGCGGGCGAGGGCAACATGCAACTGGACGTGATGGTGGCGGACGCGGCGGGAAAGCCTGTGCAGGACCTGCAGCCGTGGGATTTTTCGATTCTGGACAGCGGCAAACCGCGAAAGATTCTGACCTTTCATGCGTTCAACGACGAGACGGTGAAGCCCGATCCGCCAGTCGAGGTGATTCTGCTGATCGACATGGTGAATCTGCCGTTTCAGCAGGTGGCGTTTGTGCGGGACCAGTTGGATGCCTTTCTGCGGGAGAGGGGCGGTCAACTGAAGCAGCCGACAACGCTGATTGTGCTGACCAGTGCGGGCATTCGCGTGCAGCCTCGGCCTTCAGTGGATGGAAACGCGTTGGCGGGTGTGGTGCATGAGCTTCACGGAAATATCAGCACAATCAATTCGGCGATGGGCGCCAACGGCATGCTGGAACGCTTTCAGCGTTCGGTACACCAGTTGGCCAATATTGCCGAAAACGAAGCGAATAGGCCCGGGCGCAAGTTGCTGATCTGGGTGGGGCCGGGTTGGCCAATGCTGGATCGGCCTCTGGAAGGCGATCCGGCACGCAATCAGCGCAGCTCGTTCGCGTCGATCGTGGAGCTTTCCAATCGATTGCGTGAGGCGCGGATCGTGCTCGACAGCGTAGCGCCGGGGGACTCGTCCATGGGCAGCGGTCGATTGGCGACGCTCTACCAGGCGTTTCTAAAGCCGGTGTTGAATGAAAAGCAGGCCGCGACCGGCGACCTCGCGCTAAAGGTGCTTGTGACGCAGACCGGCGGATTGATTCTGGGCCCGGACAATGATCTGGCAGGGCAGATCGATCGCTGCGTGGCGGACGCGAATGCGTTTTATCGCTTGTCGTTCGATGGGGTGAAGGCGGCGCACGTCGATGAGTTTCACGACCTGAAGGTGGTGGTGAACAAGCCGGGGACGACGGTTCGGACGAATACCGGGTACTATGCGGAGCCGTAGTGCGAAAGGAAGCGCGGGCGTAACCTGGCTGCGATCAACGCAAGTTGACACCGCCCTTTCACACTGCCTACAATTAAAGGGGATCACTCCATCCTTTTTTGGCTCTATGCATCTGATGTAATAGGGTTTATCGGGCTTTTGCGACTTAAGCCGCGAAGCCCTGCAGAGTTGGCCGAGGGTGGGGGGACAGTGCCGAGGGAGCTGCAGAGATGCCTGAGATGCGCGTGAGCCCGCGAGAGCGGGTGGTGCTGACGGCGATCATCGAGCTTTACATTGCGACCGGCGAGCCGGTGGCATCGCAAGCGGTGGCGCACTTCTTTGCCAATAAGGAAGGGTTGAGCTCGGCGACGATCCGCAATGTGATGGCGACCCTGGGCGATACGGGCATGCTGGAACAGCCGCACGCTTCGGCTGGACGCGTGCCGACGGCTGCAGCTTTCCGCTATTACGTTGAGCAGATTACGCGGCCGGAGGGATTGCTGGGCCGCGCAGGTGGGATGCAGACAGGGACCGCGGTAGTTTCAAGCATTTTGACGGACGAACGGCGTGAACAGATTGACGATGGTTTCAGCGGCGTGACCAGCAGCAGCGATTACCTGGAACGAACATCGCACGTGCTGGCGCTGATCTCGCAGGGATTGGGCGTGGCTCTGGCCACGGGAACGGCTCAGCAGGTTTTGGAGCACATCCATTTTTCGCGGCTTTCAACGGGGCGTGTACTGGCCGTGTTGGTGACGCAGTCGGGCGCGGTGCAGGATCGGGTGCTGGCACTGGATCACGAACTGACATTGCTGGAACTGGAGACTGCCGCGCGCTATCTGAATGAGAGTTTTCGCGGCTGGCAGGTGGAGCGGATTCGCGCAGAAGTGGCGCGGCGCATGGAAGCGGAACGGGCCGTGTATCACCAGATGCTGGCTTCGGTGGAAGAGCTTTGCCGCAAGGGAGCACTGGAAGGCGGCGAGCAGGTGCAATCGCTGTTTGTCGACGGCATGGCGAACTTGATTGGCGCGGAGGTCGATCGCGAGCGGTTGCGGCAGATGTTGCTGGCGCTGGAAGCGAAACAAAGGCTGGTGGACCTGTTGACCGCTTATGTCGACGGCCGTCAACAGGAAGTGCGCGTGGTGGTGGGGCTGGACGAGGCTTCGCCGGCGATGCAGGACCTGGTACTGATTGGCGCACCGGCACGGCTGGGTGGCGGCAATGTGGGCACGGTGGCAGTGATTGCGCCGACGCGCATCCAATATCAGGAGATGATTCAGGCAGTGCGGTACGTGGCGCGGCTTTCAGAGCGGCTTCTTGAAGTGCACGTGGAGCGAGCGGGGGATGCAGTGCAACGGGGCGGTTCTTCCGCCGGGATTGTTTGACCGGTTGTGGCCAAGCCCCCCGATGGAGTTGTCGGCACCGGCAAAGCCGGCCGTGCCTCCCGGAATTTATCATTGAACAAGATGGGAAAGATGTTGGAGAGATTGCGTAGAGGCATGCCAGAACAGGACACAGAGTTGAAGGCAGTAGAAGCAGCCCAGGAGGGCGCGCAGGAGAATGCCGCCGAGGGCGAGACGGCGGCCGAGCAGGAGAGTGTGGATCGCGCCGATTTCGACAAGTTGAAGACAGAATTCGACCAGTTGAAGGCGGAGCGCGACCAATTGGTGGATCGCGTTGCGCGCCTGCAGGCCGAGTTTGAGAACGCGCGCAAGAGAGCGGAGCGGGAGAAACAGGAGTTTCGCGACTTTGCGGTGGGCAATGTGGTGGAGCAGTTCCTGCCGGTGGTGGACAACTTCGAGCTGGCGCTGAAGTCGACGGGTTCGGCGGAGCAGTTGCGGTCGGGAGTCGAGCTGATTGTGAAGCAAATGGATGAGATTTTGCGTCAACTAAATGTGGTCGCCGTTCCAGCGGTGGGCGAGGAGTTTGATCCGCGCCTACATGAGGCTCTTGGCTCGGTGGAGCGCGACGATCTACCCGATCAGCATGTGGCCGAGGAGATTCGCAAGGGCTACAAGCTGCGCGAGCGGCTGCTGCGGCCGGCGTTGGTGCGTATTGCTTCGAATCCGAAACAGCAGAGTGAGTGAGCAGGATGGGCGTGGCCTGAGAGGTTGAAGTCCCTCTCGATATCCCCGGCGGATTGCGGCAGCGACCCGTCAGCCCGGCTAATCTTTTGAGAAAAGGTTATTGATCAGGATTGAATACACGAGTGAGCAAAGCTGATTACTACGAGGTTCTGGGAGTTTCGCGCGATGCGAGCGACCAGGAGTTGAAGAGCGCCTATCGCAAACAGGCGTTGCGCTATCATCCCGATCGCAACCCCGGCGATCACACGGCAGAAGAGAAGTTCAAAGAAGCCAGCGAAGCGTACCAGGTGCTGAGCGACGCGGACAAACGCGCCGCCTATGACCGGTATGGGCATGCGGGTGTGGGCGCTGCCGGTGCCGGCGGATTTGGCGGCTTTAGCGGGAGCGTGGATCTGGGCGACATCTTCGGCGATCTGTTTGGCGAGATGTTCAACGTGGGGGGGGGGCAGCAGCGCGCCACGCGGCAGCGCCGCGGCGACGATCTGCGTTTCGACCTGGCCATCAATTTCGAAGACGCAATTTTCGGCGTTGAGACCGAGGTAAAGATTCGCCGCTTTGAAGCGTGCGGCACCTGCCACGGCACGGGGAGCTCGTCGGGGCGCGGGCCGGTGACGTGTCCGCAATGCCAGGGACGCGGGCAGATTCGCTACCAGCAGGGATTCTTCTCAGTGGCGCGGACGTGCAGTGCGTGCGGTGGCGCGGGAACGATTGTGAGCGATCCGTGCACGACCTGCCGGGGCGACACGCGCACGCATAAAGAAATCAAGCTGACTGTGAAGGTGCCGCCGGGGGTGGAAGAAGGCACGCGGATTCGTTACGGCGGCGAAGGCGATGCAGGCCGCTTCGCCGGACCGACGGGTGACTTGTACATTGTGCTGTCGATTCGCGCGCATGACTTTTTTGTGCGCGACGGACACGACCTGCGCTGCGTGATTCCGATCAGCTTTCCGCAGGCAGCGCTTGGTGCGGAGATTGAGATCCCCGCGGTCGATGGGGAAGTGACGTTGAAGGTTCCCGAGGGCACGCAGAGCGGCAAGGAACTGCGCGTGCGCGGCAAAGGCGTGCCGTACCTGAACGAGAAGGGCCGCGGAGATCTGGTCGTCAAGGTGCTGGTGCAGATTCCCAAGAAGCTGACGCGCGCGCAGCGCGACCTGGTGGCACAACTTGCCGAGTCGCTGGCGGTGGAGAACAAGCCAACCTCGCATGGGCTGCTGGACAAGATGAAGGATTTGTTCAGTTAGAGGTATTGGGAAGTGGCGCGGCTCCGCAAGGGTGCCGCGCCTTTTTTCATTTACAGCTCATTTCCAGATGGAGTCGCGCGGAGTGGCTGGGGCTGGCTGTTGCATCGTCGGACCGGCTGCGGGCAAAGAGCCATACCAGTCGATGCTGCGCGTGAAGTACATCGCTGCTGCAACGGCGGCGAAGCTGGCTACGGCGCCGATGAGCAATGCATTGTCTTCGAGCCGCAGCAGCAGGTAAATGAGCCCATACAACAACGTGAAAACCACCAGCGCCTTCGCGCCTTGTGCAAGGCTCGAGAAGATCCAGCGCGCATTGGCAGAGAGCAGAAGGGCGGTGGCGGCGCCTGCGATGAGGAACGCGAGGTCGAATCCGATGCGCTCGGCGAGAGACAAGAGTAACAAGTAGAAAATGATCTGGGCGATTCCTACGAGCACGTATTGCGCGGGGTGCACGCGCTTGCCGGTGGTGACCTCAAAGATGAAGTAAGTGAGGAAAAGCAATCCCAAAAATAGAAGGACATATTTAAGAGAACGGTCCACGGATTGGTAGGGGTCGGCGACCTCGATGAACGAGATGCCGAGTGCGGTGGCGTCGAGACCGGTGATGGCGTCGGGTGTTCCTTCCGCACGGACGCCGCGGGCGATGAAGGGCACGGACCACTCGGCGGAGAAGCCGCTGCCAGAAATATTTCGGGTGACGGGCAGGAAGCCTCCGTCGAAGCCGGGGCTCGGCCAGTCTCCTTGTACAGCGACGTTCGTGGTTTTGCCGTAGGCGAGGAGGGCGATACGTTGTGCGCCGGAGAAGCGCAGCGACGAGGTGACGCTGAACTGTGCGTCGGCCTTGGCGATGTCGCCGATTCGCGCGCCGAAGAGTGTGAGCTTGACGGGCCGGTTTTGCTCTTCGGCGATGGAGAGGCTCTGCGATGCTGTGGCAGGTACGAGAGTCGAAGTTTTTCCATCGGCCGTCAACAGGGCATCGGCAAGCGCACCGCGCGCGTCGCTCACGCCGACGACGATTTCAGCGTGGCTCCAATCGAGTTCGGCTCCCGGCGGCGCGGCAGCGGGCACACCGGCGAGATCGAAGGCTGCGTCCATCTTCAGATCCGCTTGAAAGACGGGTACGCGAAAGAGAGAGCGGCGGCGCTCCTCTGTCGCGGTCTTCACAGTCGCCGAAGCATGCGCGGGAAAAACGAGATAGGTTCCGTGCTTTGTGCGGTCGGCCTGCGATTGCGGAGGAATGTTGTAGGGGATGACGAGAGTTGGCCCGAGAAAAGTCTGCTGGCCGCCTACATGCCCGCTGATTTCCCGGATCACGTCTTCAGCGCGGCGGGTGCGATCGTCCACAATCCCGCTGACAAAGAAGGCGGGAATGGTCATGAGCAGAGCCAGCCCGCAGACGACGATGAGTTTGACGCCCATCGAGCGGGTGTTAACCCTGAGTGGAAAGTTGGATTGAAACGGTGATTGGTCGTTCATGGGTCTCCTGTGATCTTCTTTCACTTTGCACTGCAAAGTTACACTGCAAAAAAAATCAGGCCCGCGACGGCGCAAGGCCGCGGATAAGGTTGGCCGGGTCTTCCTGGGTTCCTTTGGCTGCGTCGCGCACCACCTGCTCGAGCGTCGCGAGGTATTCGATATAGCGCTTGCGGCCTGAAGCCGTTATGCGGCAGATGGTGAGTGGGCGATTGCGTTCGTGTCCTTTCACGATTTCGACGAGCTTGGCTTTTTCGAGCACGCGCAAATGGCGGCTGAGATTGCCGTCGGTCAGGGCGCAGAGTTCCTTCAGGTCGCCGAACGTGAGGCCCTTGGGGTGCGTTACCAGCGACGTGAGCACGCTGAGACGCGCGCGCTCGTGGATCACGCGATCGAGACCTTCGTAGGCAAAAGGCGCTTCGTTGATGCGCTTCGCGGCGAGGGGCGCTTTAGCTTTCATCGCTGCCTTCTTTCGCGGTGAAGAAGAGAATGGCGGCGACCAGCAACTGACCTGCGCCATATGGAATGCCCATGGCCCATGGAGAGAGCGCACGCGTGTCAGCGAGCGCGATGCAGGTGAGGCCGGTGAGCAAATACCAGGCGCCCGCAGCGGTCATGGGCCGGGGCAGAAAGCGGCAGGAGGCGAAGACGCCCAGGCCGAAGATGATTTGCCAGAGGCCGGGAAGCATCCACGCAACGGTGGGAACGAAACGCGCAACGGCGATGGTCAGGAGTGTACCGGCGGCGACCGCAGGCAGAAACTGCTCGATGGCCATATGGATCATTTCGTCGGCCATACCGGAGTGGACGCGGTGGGTGCGGGTGTACGTCTGTACGGCGATCAGGGCTGCGGAAAGAACGGCGGTAGCTATCCAGATGCCGAGGTAAGCCGCGATGTGCCGGGACGGATCGGGTAGCCAAAGGGCCTGCGTCAGCGCAGCGAGCAATGCGAAAACGGCGGTCGAGGCCAGTGTGGCGGGGCCGTAGCCGCGGAACTCCGTACTGCGGGCCATTTGCCGGCGGATGCTGCCGATGTCGTCGAGGGCCTTGTGGAGGTTGTTCATACCCGATTCACTTTACATTGCAAAGTAAACCGGAAACGGATGCTTGTCAAGAGGATTGATTGGGCGGAAGACACGGAATGTCAGATTACCGGCGCGAAAAGTGGCGGGGACAGCTTCGCGGTTTTCGTGCAGAATCATCCCAAGTTTCGTGGTTGCCGCTCGTCCGTGCGAGCAGGTCAATATAGCTCTACGTGCAATGATCGCGAGCACCATAATTTAGATATGACAAAGTTCTGGCTTGGACTCGTTCTTCTTCTGTGCTTCGCATATCCTCTTGCCACACAGGCGCAGGTCGTGGTGGTCGTGCACCCCCACCACCATCACCATCATCACCATCATCATCATCACGACAACCTGACCCTCAATCAGTAATCGGTTAAGGGAAAGGTCCAAATTCACAGTACTTTTCTGATTGTGGTGAAACGCGCCGCGGGAAAAGTGCTTCTAACCGAAGTAGACCGTGCAATCTGGCGGCGGAATTTGAGCGCTTCCCGCTCGTTGAGTGGGCAAAGAGGAGCTCAACCCACGGAGATGGTCAATGAATAAGAGTCGCGTAAAAGGCACAACGGACGAAGTGGTAGGAACGTTGAAGCAGAAAACAGGACAACTGATCGGCGACACGCCCCTCCAGGTCAAAGGCGTCGCGCAGCAGGTGAAGGGCAAAGTTGAGAATGCCTGGGGCAAGGCCCAGGACGCGGTGAACGATGCGAAGACGGCCAGGACACAGAGCAGTCGAAGCGGCGTATCCGGTGACGCGGGTCGAAAGCAGTAACGGCGCGTAACGCCGCGCCAAAATCTCGAAGCATTATGCAGCCAGATCTGTCGCGGGGGTATCACCGACCAGCAGCGATCTGGCTGTTCGTTTGAGGTGACGTGAAAGCGAAGAACACGACCGTGCGCGCATACGGCCGATCCCGATGGATTCCGCTGCTGCTGAAGTCGATTGGCCCTGGGGTGATTACTGGCGCCGCGGACGACGATCCCTCGGGAATCGCGACATATTCTGTCACCGGCGCACAATTGGGAACGAAGCTTCTTTGGACCGCGCTCTTTACCTGGCCTCTGATGGCGGCGGTTCAAATGATGTGTGCCCGGATCGGCAAGGTCACGGGGCGGGGCCTGGCGGGAAATCTCAAGCAACGATTTCCGCGATGGATGTTATTTGTGTTCATCATTGCCCTGCTGATTGCAAACACAATCAACATTGGTGCGGATCTTGCCGGGATGGCAGATGCAGCGACGATGCTGACCGGCATCAATTCTCGCTGGTTTGTTGTGTCTTTTGCCGTTTTGATCTCGTGGGCAACGGTCTGGCTGCACTATAAGCAGATTGCGAACGTTCTGAAGTGGCTGGTCCTCGTACTGTTTGCTTACCCGATCACGGCGTTTGTGGTGGGGGCCAACTGGGGAGAAGTGTTGCGCGCCACCCTGATCCCTTCAATGCCGCATAGCCGCACTGAGTGGTCGACGCTGGTCGCGATTCTGGGAACAACCATCAGCCCCTATTTGTTCTTCTGGCAGGCGAGCGAGGAAGTGGAAGAGGAGAAGGCGGCAGGCCAAACTACGCTCGCTGAGCGCAAAGGGGCAACGCAGCAGGAACTTGAATTCAGAAATATTGACGTGGGTGTGGGCGCTTTCTTTTCCAATTCGGTGATGTTCTTCATCATCCTGACCACTGCCATCACGCTCAATCGGCATGGCCTCACGAATATTGAGACCTCGCGCCAGGCTGCCGAAGCCCTGAAGCCGTTTGCGGGGAACTTTGCTGCCACCTTGTTTACCGTGGGAATTGTCGGCGTCGGGTTTCTCGCGATTCCTACGCTCGCGGGGTCAGCCGCCTACGCCTTTGCGGAGACCCTGGGATGGCGCCAGGGGCTGAGCAAGAAACTGCGCCAGGCGCGCTGGTTTTACGCATTGATTCTGATTTCGACCGGGGTCGGCGTCGCATTGGATTTTATTGGCATCAACCCGGTGAAGGCACTTTACTGGACGGCCGTCATCAACGGGCTGCTGGCACCGTTCCTATTAGTCGCCATCCTCTTCATTGCGGCCGATAAGAAGCTGATGCAGGGCCAACCGAGCACGCGCCTGGGCTGGTTTGTGGTTGCCTTCGCGACTTTAGTCATGGCAGTTGCCGGGGTGGCGATGTTTGTTGTGTAGAGAGATGATTTCAGCTTGAAACGCCTTCCGGATCGGCTCGAAGACCGGCGCGAAGATCGACCCAATATGAGCATTACTACACAGACTTGCGCTGTGCGCGGTGGGAGCCTTGACCAAGGCGCGGAAAGCGCCGCCTTTCAGTCCTCGCAGCTCGGGTTGGTATTGCGCAGGCGAGTAATCGAAGGATGATCGGTCAAAGGAATTCTATGCGTACGATCCGGACTTTATTTGCACTGCTAGCGTTGGCCATACCGGCCGCCCTGTTCGGGCAGGTTAACTTTTCCATCTCGATCGGGCCGCCGGCCTTGCCTGTTTACGAGCAGCCAGTCTGCCCTGGAGATGGGTACATTTGGACGCCGGGCTATTGGGCGTACGACGACAGCGTGTCTGACTACTACTGGGTGGAAGGCGAATGGGTGATGGCGCCGGAAGTGGGTCTGCTCTGGACTCCTGGGTATTGGGGTTGGGGAGATGGCGGATATCGCTTCAACAACGGCTACTGGGGCGAGCAGGTCGGCTTCTACGGTGGCATAAACTACGGGTTCGGCTACTCCGGTAACGGTTATGACGGAGGCCGCTGGGACAACGGGCGCTTCTTCTATAACCGTTCGGCGAATCATGTTGATCTTACGAGGAATCACAATGTTTACGATTCCAATAGCCAGAGCCGCAATGAAAGCCGGGTGAGTTTCAACGGTGGGAATGGCGGCATTGAAGTGCGTGCCACGTCGGAGCAGGAAGCTGCGGGACGGCAGAGACATGTGGCGCCGGTAGCCGCACAGACTGAACATGCACAGACGGCGCGCGCCAATCCGGAATTGCGGGCATCATCAAACCACGGCCAGCCGCCGGCTGGAACGAGCTCGAGGCCGCAAGCGGTCAACGATCACCAGGTCACAATTTCTCCCAAAGAGATGGCGCCTTCCCGGCAAGAGGGCAACGGCGCAGCAACGGAGATTCGCAATGAGCCGCAGGCGAGGCAGCAGGAGACTCAGCAGCCCAAGCCGGTCATTCACCCCAATGACATGGCTCCATACCAACGCCCCGCGCCAGCGAACTCAGGCAATGCCAAGGCGGATCAGAAATACCAAAGGCAGCAGGACAGCTTGATCACCAAGCAAACGCAAGAGCGCCAGAGCCTGCAAGGAAAGCAGGATGCGGAACATCAACAGATGACGCAGCAGCGGGCCAACGATTCAAGGACGCAGCAAGTGGAGCAGAAGCATCAGCAACAGACGCAGCAGTTATCAAACAAGCACGCAGCGCAGCAGCAATCGTTGCAGGCTCGGCAACCTCAGCCGAGGACGCAGAGCCGCCCCGAAAAGCATTGAATGTGGATTGAACTCTTTGGCGGCCGGGCACATCAGCCTGGCCGCTGTTTTTTGTGGGGAGGGTCTTGTTTGCGGTGCGCGATCAGTTTGCGGCAGCGCTCTTTGCGCGGGCGGAAGGGCGGGGAGCCTTGGGACTTTTGCGCAGATTACGAACTTTCCAGACGCCGAAACCGATGCCTGCCACCAGTAGCAAAGAGAACACCGCAAGCAGGGGAATCGACCACTTCTGCATCGTTCCGGACCACAGGCGAATCATATGGCGCCCGTACACAGCGGCGAGCCACGCGATGAGGGAGTAGCGCATAGTGCGCGCCGAGCCGTACACGATGAGGAAGCGGATACGCGAGACGCCCAACGCGCCAGACGCGAGCGCGAACGGCAGGAACGGTATGGGAGGCGGAAGCATTGCCGGAACGAAAATCGCGAGGACAGGATGATTTTTAACCCAAGCCACAACGCGTTTGAGGATGCGGGCCGGAACATAGTGTTTCAGCGCCGTCTCGCCTCCTCTGCGCCCTACGTCCCAGGTGATGTAGCCGCCGATGAGGCTGCCGGCGATGGCCATTGGGGCAAGAATCCAGGGGATGCCGCCGTAAGCCACCAGCGACAGCAACACTAAATCGGTGCTGCCGGGAAGAGGTAATGGAATGACGGAGGAATCGACCACGGCAACGAAGAAGAGGCCAAGCGCCCCGAGATGCAGGAGCCAGTGCGGCAAGGCCGGCGCGTGGACGTGGGGCGCGAGAGACTTGGCCGGTGATTGAAAAGAGAGATTCATATTAACCTGGCATGAGCTTGAAGTTTCGAGATCCAAGACGAATAGTTCGCGCAACGCCGGGCGTCATCGGACCCTTTGATGGTTGGATGCAGAGGAGAGAATCATCCATCCCCCAAATTGCGATCCTAAGCAAGTCGGCACAGGTGGCGAAAACGGCCGAAGCACCCGGATACGTTGTACCCCGGACTGTAGAGTCGTCTATGGTTTTTGCGTTGCCGCAGCGGCTGCCAGAGACGGCGAGTTGGGACGAGGCGCTGATTCGCTAGCCACGGGCGCGGCTTTGTCCGCCGGCAATTCAGTTCCCGCCGGGAAAACGACGATCTGGATCGCGCCGGAATTGGAGTCGGTATTCGCTCCAACCCGTTTTCCCATTCCCAACGTTTTGAGCAGGCTGTCATCAAATCCGAAGTTATCCGCGAGATAGGCGCGGACGATCATGGCGCGGGCCTGGGTCAACACCAGGTCCTTCTGGGAATCGCCATTGGCGTCTGTAGAAACCACAACGACGGCCACTCCAAATGGATTGGCCGCAAGGTAATCGCCTGCATCCTTGAGCGATTTTTGATTCTTGAGCTTGGCCGAATCACGAGCATCGAAGAGCTGTTTTTCTGAGTAGGTGAAGGTCTTGACCGGCGTGCCCTGCGGCAGTGAAGGGATGCTGTTGGCCTGCAAATCGGCGGAGTCGTCGTAGCCACGCTTTTTGAAGTACCCGCTCAAGAGGAAGTTGTGCTTCAGCGCCTCCATGTTTTCCTTGAAGTCAGTAACACCGGCCTGGGCCTGCACCATGGTTGAATTCAAGGTGCTCGTTGTCTGTTGCAGGTTGCTGTAGAGTTGTTTGTCATTGACCAGCGCCCCAACGGTACCCTGTCCTGAATCGATCTTGGCGCTCACCGAATTCAAATGCGCAGTTGCAAATGCCGCATTCTGGATTGCCTGCTGGCTGCTGTCGAGAATGCCGTTCGTCTTCTTCAGCAAGTCGCTCATGGCGAGAGGCGCTTCGCTCTGGATGAGTTCGCCGTCCTTCACTTCGGCCTGTCCGGCAGACCCAAACGAAATGGCCAGGAATTGATTGCCCAAAAGGCCTTCGGTTTGAATGGAGGCGATGGAATCCTGCTTGATGATCTCGTGCGTGGATTTGGCCAGTTCCATCACGACCGTGACTTTGTCGCCCGGCTTGCGCGGCAATTGGATGCCGGTGACGGTTCCGCTGTGGACTCCGCCAACTTGTACATCGGCTCCTTCAGCCAGGCCCGCTACGTTATCGAATTGTGCCTTGAGCTGATAGGTGGAGCTGAAGAGATATTCCCTGCTGCCAATGACGAAGACCCCGGAGGCCAGAACCGCCAACGTAACGAAGATGAATGCTCCCAACCGCGCGAGTCGCGACATATGTCCTCCTAGGACTGCTTTAAGAATTCTTTTACAAAGTCGATGTTGCTTTGCTGCAGATCTTCATACGTTCCCTGGATCACGACGTTGCCTTCATTCAAGATGGCAAGGTTGTTGGCAATGGTTCTTGCGCTGTGCAGATTGTGGGTAACAACGACGGACGCCATCTGGCGTTCGCGTTGGAGCTTGAGAATCAACTCATCGATTTCGCCGGAGCTGATGGGATCGAGTCCGGCGGTTGGCTCGTCGAGCAGGAGAATTGCGGGTTCCAGTGCTAGCGCACGCGCGAGGCCTACGCGCTTTTGCATGCCGCCTGATATGTCCGAGGGCATCTTGTCGATGTCGCCTGGGAAGCTGACTTCGTCAAGCAACTGCCGCACGCGGTCAGTGCGTTCAGACTTCGACATCGAGCGCCTATGGTGTTCCAGGGGAAACGCCACATTCTCGGCAATGGTGAGCGAATCGTAGAGCGCCGCATGCTGAAACAGGAATCCCATTGTCTTGCGGATGTCGCCGAGCTGGTCGAGAGCCAGTCCCGCAATGTCCTGGCCACGAATGGAAACCGATCCGGAGTCAGGCGCCTCGAGCCCGATGATGAGCCGCAGCAGAACGCTCTTGCCTGTACCGCTGCGTCCGAGCACAGCCAGCGTTTCTCCGCTGCCCACGCTTAGATTGACCCCGTTCAGAACAGTGTGACCGTCGAAGGCCTTGCGCAGATTCTCGACCGCTATCGCAGGTACGGGGGCTTCGTTGTGGAAAGCGTTCTGATTCGTCGTCATGTCAGCGGTTGCAGCCATACTTCTCTTTCGTGGGATGCGTCTTGTTTTGAGCTAGGGGAAAACAACGAGGATGAATTTGACCAGCACCACGTCGGCCAGGATGAGGAACAGCGAACTCAACACCACCGAATTGGTTGCGGCGCGGCCGACTCCCGCAGCTCCACCGCGCGTGCGCATTCCCTGGAAGGAAGAGACGAGTCCGATGATGAGGCCGTAAACGGCAGTTTTGGCGGTGGGAGGCAGGAAGGCATTAAAGGTCGCTCCCTTGAAACCGCTTTGGATGAATTGGTGGAACGAAAGCGGCTCGACGAGACTCTGCGCGAACCAGCCGGTCAATAGGCCGCATGCGTCTGCGGCAAGAGTCAGCAGAGGCAACATGAGAATGCACGCCAGGATTCGGGTTGCAACCAGGAGCCTGTACGGATTGATCGCGGAGACCTCGATTGCGTCGATCTGCTCTGTTACTTTCATCGATGCGAGTTCCGCACCGATGCCGGCGCCGACGCGGCCGCTGACCACCAAGCCGGTAATGACCGGGGCCATGATCTGGATTACGGAGTAAACGAGGGTGGCCGGGAACATGGATTTGGCGCCGAATCGGCTGAGGCTGTAACGGGCTTCGAGCGAAATCACGACGCCGATGGCGGAGCCAGCCAACGCGACGAGCGGGAAAGACATCGACCCTACTTCGTCGAGTTGTCGAATCAGTTCACGCCACTCGAATGGGGGCGTCACCGCGGCCTTCAACACCTGCCAGGTGAAAATGCCGAGACTGCCAAACCACTCGAAGAGCCCGTTGACCAGCCCTCCGGCAGAGTTTGCGATCAAATTAACGGGAGTCGAGCGGTGCACGGGGAGCGGAGAATGCACGCTGTCGACCGAATTCAGTCCGAGATCGCTCACGGCTGCGGACCTTCAACTGGCGCGTCGGGCTTAGGGTGTAAATGCAAGGCGGATAGCAGGGAATGAGGACCGCCAAAGAGGAACTCCAGCGCTATGTTTTCGCCAATACCAGCGAGCAGGGTGTAGTTGCCCATGCGGAAAGCGTCTTTCGCGCCAAAGCGGTCGGGGTACCAGCCGTAAACGGCGGCGGCGGAGCCAGCGTATGGGGCAGCGATGGCGGCAATCGAGAAGACGCGATGGCCATCCAGACCGCGGCGCGCTGTAAATGACGAAATCAGCGCGTGGCGCATCCGGGGAGACAGGCCCGAACATTCGCAACGGTAGTACAAGGTGTCTTCCTTAAAAACTGCTGCCAGTCCGTAGCGCGCAGTGGTTCCTACGGTGGCGATACCGAAGTTAGATGCAAAACGCCGGCCATAGCCCTCCGCTCCCTGGCGCCATTCCGGCGGAGAGTTGGTCCATTGGTTGATACCCGCAGCGACCGCGGAGCCTGCAATCGGGTATGGACCGAGTACGTCGAAGACGTAGTTGCGCGCCTTGACTGCCGAGGTTGGACGGACGTAGGTCAGGTCTGGTGTTACGGCAATTGTGGTTCCTGCTCTGTTCGGAGAGTTCTCGGCGGCGGATTCGGATTGCGATGTTGCAATTGCCGGCAGTGCCAGCAGGAGAGCGCAACCCAAGAGCACGAAAACGACGCGAAGAATCGCCACACCGGGAAACTCTGCAATCGATGTGGGGACCGGCGCTCCCGCCGAAACCTCACCAGGTAGTTCCGGTGGATCCGCGTGGCAGGGCAGTGTCAAACGATCTCCTTCGAGGCGAAATGCATTTTGCGGCAACATCTGGTGCTGTCAGGAAAGTGCGCCAAGATATTGCTTTGCCCTTGGAGATGGTGGCAGAACCGAAGGCCGCGAGGATGGTCAAATCTGCACTGCGCAACCGCAGATCTATCGCAATGTGTGCTGGTGATTAGATGCACAATCGACGCAAGACGCCGAAAGCAAGCGATAGGGAACGAGGCCAGGACCAGTTGCCTTTCTTGGATTGGACGCAAGGAAATCGGTGGCGTTGGGCGGGAGAACTTGCGCCGTAGTGCCGGCGCGGTTGCCTGCAGGCGGAATCCTGCGCGCTGCGAAGGACCGGAGACTAATGAACTTTGGAGGGAATTGGTGGAGCTGAGCGGGATCGAACCGCTGGCCTCCTCGTTGCGAACGAGGCGCTCTCCCAGCTGAGCTACAGCCCCACGACTTAACTAGTTTAGCAGCGGGCGGGCAATCCGCAAAGGGCGGGCGGCGCGACCCCGGCAAGGGCGGGGAACTGATCCGATCTGCCTGAGCATCCGCATCTCCACAGGTCAGCGACCGTAGGTGAAGGTGCCGCAGAGGTCGGTCGATTTGGCGAGCGCATCGAGGGTGAAGACCGGCGCATCTGTCCCGGAGAAGAAGGCGATCTGGAGGTTTCGGCCGGAAACATAGGTTGCCATCCACTCGGTCTGCTCCGTTCCGCAAAGGGTGTTGTGGTGGAGAAATCGCTGCGCGGCGGGCACGGTGAGGTGATAGAGGTTGCCGGTATAGCCGGCGTTGACATCGGCGTCAAAGGCTGCGCTGACCTCGGCTGGGCTAAGCTTGCGCGCCTGCGAGATTGGGAATGCGAGAAAGTTTATGGTGATCTTGCTTTCAGAAAGGGTGATGTCGCCGGTGATGGAGTTGGCAGTGGAACTATCTGCGCGCCAATAGCCGCGGTCCTGCGCGGAACAGAGGACGGAAACAGCGAGGGCGAGCGTGAAGCTGGAGAGGAGGAGGATTCGTTTATTCACTATCTTAAGGATGACACTTCGGGGAGGGATGGAGCAAACAAAGGATGAGGCATTGATGGGGATTTCTTGAGTCAATCGAGGACTTCCCCACTTCAATTGTAGCAATCCCAACGAATTCAAAACAGGCTGTTTTTCCTGGGACTCTTGCGTAGGATCGGAAAGCGTTGAAGCAGAAAATGCACCTCACCCACTTCCGGACGCCCAGGAGATTTTGTGATTCCACTGGAAAAAGTCGATGCCGTAGCACGCGCATTGCGCAGCGCATTTGGCGTTGCAGAATATGAAGACGTTGATCCTTTGACCGCCGGGTTGAGCTCGGCTCTCGTGTTTCGCATCGCGGTGAAGGGGCGCCCGTATCTTCTGCGCGTCATCGCGCGGCAGGATGCGATGGGGGATCCGACGCGCCAGTTCACCTGCATGCAGAGTGCCGCTGATGCCGGGCTCGCTCCGAAGGTCTTGTATACGAGTATCGAAGACAGGATTTCGCTCACGGACTTTGTGGGGGCAAAGCCGTTCCCGAGGCAGGAGGCGCTTGTCCGGTTGCCCGCCACGCTGAAGTCGCTGCATGCATTGCCTTTGTTTCCTGCCGGGCCTGACTATCTCGACTTCGTGGATCGATCGGTGGAGCGATTCCGTGCCGCAAAGATTTTGCCGGAAAGCGAAACGGCGGAAGTCTTCGATCTGTATGCGAAGGTGGCGGCGATTTATCCGCGCCACGATCAGGACACGGCCTCATGCCACAACGATTTGAAGCCCGAGAATATCTTGTTCGATGGCGACCGGGTCTGGTTGGTGGATTGGGAAGCGGGCTTTCAGAACGACCGCTATGCCGATCTGTCGATAGCGGCGAATTTCCTCGTGACCGATGACGCAGAGGAAGAGACGTATCTTCATTCGTATTTCGGGGAAGCGGGGGGGAGCTTCAGGATGGCCCGGTTCTACCTGATGCGGCAGGTGATGCATATGTCGTATGCCGCGGTTTTCCTGTTGATTGGGTCGGCGGGCAAGCGGGTTGAGGTTGAGCAGCCGGTGCCAGATTTCAGGGAATTTCACGATGCAATTTGGGCGGGAGAGTTGAGCCTCGCCGCGAATGAGCCGAAGGTGCAATACGGGCGGGTGCATCTGAAGCAGGCGCTGCAGAACATGCGATCAGCGCGGTTTGAGGAAGCGCTGCGGATTGTCGGCGAGGGACGATCCCAGGAAGATTTGAGACATTGAAGGGGCGGAGTTGAAGGTTGCCGCCAAGAAACGAAGGCCGGGACATTGTCCCGGCCTTCGTTGCCAGCCTTCTGGTTTACTAGACCACCTAGACCCCAGAGCTGGAAGCACCTGCGGTGCGGCCAACTAACCGCCCGCGCTAGAGCTGGTTCATGTTTTGCAGGAACTCGGCGTTGTTGCGGACCTTTTCGAGACGGCTGATGAGTAGTTCCATGGCTTCGACGGGCGACAACGGGTTGAGCACTTTGCGAAGAACCCAGATGCGCTGCAGATCGTCCTTTGGGATGAGCAACTCTTCCTTACGCGTGCCGGAGCGCTGAATGTCGATGGCCGGGAAGACGCGCTTGTCGACCAGCTTGCGGTCGAGAATGATTTCCATGTTGCCGGTGCCCTTGAACTCTTCGAAAATGACTTCATCCATGCGGGAGCCGGTGTCGACGAGAGCCGTGGCAATGATGGTGAGCGAGCCGCCTTCTTCAATATTGCGGGCTGCGCCAAAGAAGCGTTTGGGGCGCTGCAGTGCGTTGGAGTCAACGCCGCCTGAGAGCACTTTGCCCGAAGGGGGCACGATGGTGTTGTAAGCGCGGGCGAGGCGGGTGATTGAGTCGAGCAGGATGACGACGTCGCGCTTGTGTTCGACAAGGCGCTTGGCCTTTTCAATCACCATTTCGGCGACCTGCACGTGGCGGGCTGCGGGCTCATCGAATGTGGAACTGATGACTTCGCCCTTAACGGAGCGCTGCATGTCCGTAACTTCTTCGGGGCGCTCATCGATGAGCAGGACGATCAGGACGACTTCAGGCTGGTTGGCGGTAATGGAATTCGCGAGCGACTGCAGCAGCATCGTCTTGCCGGTACGCGGCGGAGCGACGATGAGACCGCGCTGGCCCTTGCCGACCGGAGTGAGCAGATCCATCACGCGGCCGCTGACGGCTTCGCGGGTGGTCTCGAGCTTGATGCGCTCCTGCGGATAGAGCGGCGTGAGGTTGTCGAAGAGGATCTTGTTGCGGGTTTCCTCAGGCGACTCGAAATTGATGGCCTCGATCTTGACCAGGGCGAAGTACTTCTCACCTTCATGGGGCGGGCGGACGTTGCCGCTAATGCTGTCGCCAGTCTTGAGGTCGAATTTGCGGATCTGCGAGGGCGAAACATAAATATCGTCGGGGCCGGGCAGATAGTTGTAATCGGGGGAGCGCAGGAAGCCATAGCCGTCGGGCAGAATTTCAAGTACGCCTTCGGCAAAGATGTGGCCTTCTTTTTCGCTCTGTGCCTGAAGAATCTTGAAGATCAGGTCTTGCTTGCGGAGTCCGCTGGCGCCAGGAATTTCGAGGGTACGCGCGATGCGGCTCAGTTCAGTGATGTTCTTTTCTTTTAGTTCAGCAATGGTCATGTTCACCTACGGTAAGGCGGGATGTTGGTGCGGGGGTCCGAGAGGGGGAAGTGCTCAAGGAAAGAACCAGGCGGGAATCGTGCGCAGTGGTTGTTAGGTGCGGATGAAGCTTCTCCTGATTTTCAAGACTCTGAAACTGAATCTCAGGCGAGCACTGCGTGTACTCTGCAGGGCCGCCCTGAGATGGATTCAGAATCAAATCGATGATAATGCAGCTGTTAGGCGGCGCGGCGGGTTTCGACTTGTTGCTTCGCCGGCGCGGGCACGGCAACCGCCTTACCGGGGTTGATGGTGTGGAAACGGACCAGAACCTCGTTCGCAGTATCCTGCAGACGGGTGTTCGGCTTGTGCAGCTTACGAGTGGCCTTGCTGGCCAATTGACAGAGCTGGTAGCGATTGGACACGTGAGAGAGTGCCCCGAAAACTAAATCAGAACGCATGACATGAATCTCCTTGAGAAATCTATTGCCCGCCGGTACTACCTGGTACCGGAGGTGCATTCGGCAGTAAACAAATGCCGAGGGCCCTACAACCTGCCTCCAAGCTTTAGACGCACCAAGTGCACGTCGAGTTCAAAAAACTTTGACGCAACTGGATATACGAGGCAACAGGTTTGTGCCGCAGCAGTGATATAGATTGCCGTATCAGGAAAACTCGCGCTCTAGCTTCCAATTCCGGACTGGTCACAAGACACACGCCGGGAGCATCAACTTGAAGAGCCTGGGCCCGGAATTGATGCTGGAATCAGCAAGAGGAGCGCGTCATCGCGCTAAGCAATCTACCCTTGTGGATGGCACTCATCAATGTATAACGAGTTGCGATGCGGGTCAACACTAATTTCAAACGTTTCAGGTGGCTTGTTCCAGGCGGGATCGCAGGTAAACTGAACTGGATTAACCACTTCTATATGTGATGCATAAATCAGAAGGGAATGTTGTCTGAGGCCTCAAAAAAGGGGTGCTGGGCAGGCAGTTTTCTGATTTGTACCACTTCTGTAACGTTTGAAGACAAAGGCAGATTTCTTTGATCCTGTGAAAAATCCTTTTCATGCCCAGTAACTTCGGTCCAACGTCCTATATTGGATAGCCTCGGCGAGGTGGGCGACGCTCAGGTGCTCGGCCCCTTCAAGGTCGGCGATGGTTCGGGCTACTTTAAGGATGCGGTCGTGAGCCCGGGCGGTGAGACCCTGCTGCTGCATGGCGCGCTCGAGGAGCCGTTCGGCGTCGGTGCCAAGCTCGCAGTGGACGCGAATCTGCCGGGTGTTCATTTGGGCATTGGAGTAGATCTTTTCACCGGACTTGTGGAAGCGCTGACGCTGCCGGTCGCGGGCGGCGAGAACGCGGGTACGAATTTCGGCGGAACCCTCGGCGGCCGCTCCGCCGCGCAGCTCTTTATATTGAACGGCCGGAACCTCGATGTGGATATCAATGCGGTCGAGCAGCGGGCCGGAGATTTTGGCGATGTAGCGCTGGATCATGGGCGGGGTGCACATGCACTCGTGCGCCTTGTCGTTGAAGTAGCCACAGGGGCAGGGATTCATGGCGGCGGCCAGCATGAAGCGGGCGGGAAAAGTGAGGGACATGGAGGCGCGGGCGATGGTGACGGTGTGATCTTCGAGCGGCTGGCGCATGACTTCGAGCACGTTGCGCGGGAACTCCGGCAATTCGTCGAGGAACAGCAGTCCGTTGTGGGCGAGCGAAACTTCGCCGGGGCGGGGCACGATGCCGCCGCCGATGAGGCCTGCGTCAGAGATGGTGTGGTGCGGCGCGCGGAAGGGGCGATGGGTGACGAGGCCCTGTGCCGCGTCGAGCACGCCGGCGACGGAATGGATCTTGGTGGTTTCGAGAGCTTCTTCAAAAGTAAGGGGCGCGAGAATCGACGGCAGGCGCTTGGCGAGCATCGTCTTGCCGGAGCCGGGCGGGCCAATCATTAATATGTTGTGGCTGCCGGCGGCGGCGACTTCGAGTGCGCGCTTGGCGGTTTGTTGGCCGCGGACGTCTTTGAAGTCGACCGCGAAATGCTGCAGTTCGCCGAGGAGTGCTTCAGTCGAGACGCGATACGGTTCGCGCTGGATGGAGCCGACCACCTGGCTGTTGAGCAGCTCGATCACATCGAGCAGCGACGCGACCGGATAGACATTGACGCCCTCGACCACTGCAGCCTCGGCGGCGTTGGCGGCGGGAAGAATGAGGTTCGGGATGTTCTTTTCGCGCGCAAGAATGGCGACGGGCAACATGCCGGGGATGGGGCGGACGCTGCCATCGAGTCCCAACTCGCCGACGATGAGGAATTGGCTGACGTCGCTGACCTGCAGCGCACCATAGGCGCCCAGAATGCCGAGGGCGATGGGCAGATCGAAGCCTGAGCCTTCCTTCTTCAAGTCGGCGGGCGCAAGGTTGATGGTGATGAAGGTGGGTGGGATCAGGTAGCCGGAGTTTTTGATGGCGGCGCGCACGCGGTCGCGGCTTTCGCGAACGGCGGCGTCGGGCAGGCCAACGGTGTGGAAGGTGTCCTTCTCCGCAACCACGCCACTGTAATCGACTTCTACGTCGATGAGGTTGGCGTCGATGCCGTAGACGGCTGCGCTGAGGGCTTTGAAGAGCATGGTGAATAAGCAGGCCGAAGTCTACCATCGCGTGTCACTCTGGGGTGTGATGGAGGACAGCCTAGTTGGCTGGGCAGTCGGAAGCATCGCAACCAAGCTACAATCACTGCGTGACGACGAGTCTGTTTGATCTTTACAAGATCGGCGTGGGCCCTTCGAGCTCGCACACCATGGGACCGATGCGCGCGGCCTGTCGCTTTGCGCGGGCGCTTGGGGAGCACGGGTTGCTCGGTCGAGTGGCACGCGTGAAAGCGGAGCTATACGGCTCGCTGGCGCTGACCGGAAAAGGACACGCCACGGACCGTGCCGTGCTGTTGGGTTTGTCGGGGAATGAGCCAGCAACGATTGACCCGGCAGCGATTGAATCGACCGTGGCGGCGATCCGCGCGTCCAAACAGATCAACCTGGCAGGTGGGGCGATTCTCTTTTTCGATGAAGCAGACGATTTGTTTTCGCATCGGGACGCCATGTTTCCGCCGGGTGCGAAGATGCAGCATCCGAATGGCGTGCGGTTTACGGCGCAGGATGCGGCGGGTGCGGTTCTGGATCAGCGGACGTATTTTTCGATTGGCGGCGGGTTCATTGTCGAGGACGGGGTGGACCCGGGAAGCGAGAAGGAGGCAGTTGCGGTTCCGTTTCCATTTCATACCGCGGCGGAGTTGCTGGCGGTGGCGCACGCCAACGAACTGTCGATCAGCCAACTGATGCTGGAAAACGAATGCGCGCTGGTTGCACACGATACGCAGACGTCGCCCGTGGAACTGGTTCGCGAAGGCATCGACCGGCTCTGGCAAACGATGAAGGATTGCGTGGCGCGCGGCATGGCGACGGAAGGGACTCTGCCAGGGGGACTGAATGTGCGGCGGCGTGCACACAGGCTGGCGGAGCGGTTGCGTGCGAAGGAAGTGGACGGATTGCGCGGCGATCCGCTGGCGCCGCTGGACTGGGTGACGGTCTACGCCATGGCAGTGAACGAGGAGAATGCCGCAGGCGGTCGCGTGGTGACGGCGCCGACCAATGGAGCGGCTGGAGTGGTGCCCGCCGTCGCGCATTACTACGAGCGCTTTGCGCCCGATGCGGACCATGAGGGGCTGATTCGCTTCTTTCTGACGTCGGCGGCGATTGGAATTCTATACAAGGAGAATGCTTCAATCAGTGGCGCGGAGGTTGGCTGCCAGGGCGAGGTGGGCGTTGCGTGTTCGATGGCCGCGGGTGGACTGACGGCTGCGCTCGGCGGCACCAATGGGCAGGTGGAGCACGCCGCGGAGATTGCGATGGAGCACAACCTGGGCATGACGTGCGACCCCATTGGCGGGCTGGTGCAGATTCCCTGCATTGAGCGCAACGCGATGGGCGCGGCCAAGGCGGTGCACGCTTCACGGATCGCGCTGAGCGAGGCCGAAGAGCACAAGGTATCGCTCGACCAGGTCATCCGCACGATGTATTTGACCGGCCTCGATATGCAATCGCGCTACAAGGAAACGAGCCTCGCTGGGCTTGCGTTGAACATTATCGAGTGCTAACTTCGCTGGCGAGGAACCCAGTCATGTTGATTCGTTCGCTAGCAGCGGTCGCTGTGGGCTGCGGTCTTTTACTAACGGCAAGCGTCCCTGCGAATGCGCAGAATAAGCGTGGCCCCTCAACTCCGGAGGAACGCAAACATGTGCTTGAAGACATTCATTATTGGCAGGCAAATCCCATGGATGAGGACGCAAAGGCGCAGGTGGGCTCGGTCCTGAAGTGGTTTACCGATGTCCCCGACCTGACGGTTCACGTGTGCATCCTTCTCGACAAACTGCCCACAGGCGACAAGAAGGACAGCGCAACGATATTCAGCGGCCAGTTCATGGGACAGGCGGCCTATGTACTTGAGAATGCCGGAAAGGCGGAGGATCGGCAGCCCGAACTCGTCGCGGGGGTTGAAAGTGCTTTGCGGGTTTATCAGTTGCTGCTCAAAGCGAACCCGAAAGACCGTCAACCTTTTCTTGAAGAGTTGTTGAAACGACGTGAGGCGGGAACACTGGCGGAGTTTGTGCAGGAGAAGGCCGCGACAGGGTGCAAGTGAGGCGGCTCATCGGTTGCCGATTAATGTGAAAGAGTCTCGTGACGTTTGTTGGGCCTCGGCACCATCCGCTACCATCCAAACCAATATGGACATCCTTCCTGATCCCTTGGTGACAGAGGCGACAGATACACCTCTTCCAGCGGTTCCCGCTGTGCCGCGTGGCATCGCGCCGACGTGGCATACGGTGGTCCTGATTGTAGGGATACTCGCGCTCTCGATCAGCGGGGCCTCGCGTCTGACGGCAATCAACCGCGCACCTCATCATCTATTCACTTATGGCGCGACCGCTGCGATGGAATTGGTAATGCTGGGGTGGGTGGCGCTTGGCCTGCGATTGAGGAGAGTGCCCTTCGCTTCGCTCTTTGGCGCGATGGCCAGTGGATTGCGCGGCTTTGCACTGGATGGGGTAATTGCGATGGCGTTCTGGATTGCTGCGCTCTCGATTCTGGGTTCGCTCGGTGCTGTGTGGAGCGTGGTTGAGTTTGCCGCGACGTACCGGCAGGCCGGACCGCATGTGGGAAAACCGTTCGAGCCGAGCCCTTCGCAAAAGCAAACGCTGCAGACGCTGGAGCGTCTTGCGCCCAGCGACGGAAGAGAGATCGCTGCCTGGGTTGTGCTGTGTTGTTTTGCCGGGTTGATTGAAGAGGCCGTGTTTCGCGGCTATCTACAACAGCAGTTCATCGCTTGGTCGAAAGGCCGCGCCGCAGTGGGCGTGGTGTTTTCAGCGTTGTTGTTCGGAGCAGCGCACGGCTATCAAGGTGTGCGGAACATGGTGATGCTTGCGGTGTTCGGTGTGCTCTTCAGCCTGCTTGCGATTTTTCGGCGCAGTCTTCGCGCAGGAATTCTTGCGCATAGCTGGCACGATTTGATTGCCGGTTTGGTGCTTGCGTTCCTTCGCTCGCGTCATCTCGCTTGAAATGCGTCGGCGCGTTGGCCATCGAGGGGCAAAAATTGTTGCCACTTTTTCCACTCTCATGTCGTTTTTTGCTTGACACTTCTCGCACATAAATCTATACATTCCTCAACTGCAATTCATATTGCAGTTTCGATGCAACCCATCGAAAAGGGAGAATAGGCAAATGGCAACTAAGAAAGCAGCCAAGAAGGCACCCGCGAAGAAGGCCGCGAAGAAAGCCGCGAAGAAGAAGTAACGGGTCAACCAACCAAGTAGGCAACACTGAGGGGGATGCGAAAAGCATCCCCCTCAGTGTTTGTGCGCAAAGAGTAGACTATAGACGAAAGGTGCATGAATACAGGCGATGACGCGTAGACGATGGATTGCCGATTCTTGGGACGAAGCGACTGCAACACTGGCCGGCGCGCAGGCCGAACACTTAACGCGCGTGTTGCGCGCGCAGCCAGGAATGGAAGCAGACGTGGTTGCGGGCGGTCGCGTGTTCCACGCAGAGGTCGCCGCCATCGAGAACGGACCGGGCGCGGCAAGTGAGGTGCGGTTCAACCTGATCGCCGAATTGAAGGCCGAGCCCGCATTGCCCATTACGCTGGTAATGTCGGTCTATAAGTTCGATCGGATGGAGTGGGCGATTGAAAAATTGACCGAGCTGGGTGTGGCGGCAATCGTTCCTGTGATCGCGCGTCGAAGCGAAAAGCATCTTGCGCAATCCGCAGTGAAGCGCGCCGAACGGTGGCGGCGCATTGCACACGAAGCCGCACAACAGGCGCGAAGATCGGATGTGCCGTTAATCCACGAGCCCATGCAATTGGCGGAGCGGGTGAAGACCGCATCGCAGGCGACACGCATCGTGCTTGCCGAGCAGGAGCGTTCAACCACGCTGCGCATGGCTTTGGAAGAAGCGGTAGCGGCGGCTCAGGCGGAAATGCCTTCGCTGGAAATTGCGGTAGGCCCCGAGGGTGGATGGGCGGCGGAAGAAGAGGCGCTGTTCGATGCCAACGGCTGGCGCGCGGTGTCGCTGGGACCACGCATTCTGCGGGCGGAGTCGGCGGCGATTGTGGCGCTGGCTGTGGCGGCGTCGATGCTGGAGTAAGGAGATCGTGCTTTCCCAGGTCTCAAAGGCGAGACCTGGGGCACCCACTCTTGCACACTAAAACTTACAGCGACACGCCGCGCTTCCAGGGAATGAAGTCGTTCTGGCCGAGCTGCTCGGCGTTGGTGAGTCGTTCGCCACTGGCCACTTCAATACACAGATCAAGCAATTCTTCTGCACAAGCGGGGATCGTCGTCTCGCCGGTAACGATGTCGCCGGCGTTGAAGTCGATGATGTCGGCCATGCGCTCGGCGAGCGAGGAGTTTGTTGCTATTTTGATCACAGGCGCGACGGGATTGCCGGTGGGCGTGCCGAGGCCCGTGGTGAAGAGAACCAGGTTGGCGCCAGCACCCGCCTGTGCGGTCACACACTCCACATCGTTGCCGGGAGTGCAGAGCAGATTGAGGCCCGGCGTGGTGGCGTACTGCGGAAAGTCGAGCACGTCGCGCACCGGAGCGACGCCGCCCTTGCGCGCTGCTCCCGCAGACTTGATGGCGTCAGTGGTGAGGCCGTCTTCAATGTTGCCGGGTGACGGGTTCATCTCAAAACCGGAGTGCACGGCCTTGGCGCGGGCGGAGTAAGCCTGCATGAGGTCATAGAAGCGTTGGGCCAGCGCGTCGGTGGCACAGCGATTGATCAGCTCCTGCTCCACGCCGTGCAACTCGGGAAATTCGCTGAGCAGCGTGCGGCCGCCCAGTTCGCCCAGCAAGTCGGAGAGGTAGCCGAGCGCGGGATTGGCGGAGATGCCGCTGAAGCCATCGGAGCCGCCACACTTGAGTCCAACCGTGAGCGCGGACAGCGGCGCGGGTCTGCGCGTGGCGCGATTGGCTTCGACCAGCGCGGCAAAGGTGGCATCGAGCGCGCCGGTCATCAGCGCGGTTTCGCGACCTGAGCGTTGCTGATCGTAGATGAGCACGGGCTTGCGCAGTTCGGGGTCGCGGGCGCGCAACTCGTCCATCAGCATGCTGGCCTGCGCGTGCTGGCAGCCAAGGCTCAGCACCGTCGCGCCGGCCACGTTGGGATGGTGAATGTATCCGGCGAGAAGGCCGCAGAGCGCCTGCGCGTCCTGGCGCGTGCCGCCGCAACCGCCATCATGGGTGAGAAAACGGATGCCATCGATGTTGGGGAAGATGCGCTTGGCGTGCGACGAGGCCGCCTCGGCCGCACCGGGCTCATTACCGCTGGCTTGGCGATGCACGAGGCCGCGCACATGGCTGCGGTAGGTGTTACGTGCGCTGCCATAGCCGAGTTCTTCTTCGAGAGCCTCGCGCATGCGTTCGACGTTTCTGTTCTCGCAGAAGACGAGCGGCAGCACGATCCAATAATTGCGCGTTCCTACCTGGCCGTCGGCGCGGTGATAGCCATTGAAGGTACGCGCGGCAAAGGGCGAGGGGTCGGGCAGAGGAAACGAAACAGGCTGGCGGGTTGCCGTGTAGCCGCCGGTGCGGTGGCGAATGGTGCGTGTGGAGATGAGGCCGCCGCGTGGGATCGGAACGACCGCTTCGCCGACAACCATGCCATACATCCGAATCACATCGCCGGGCGCGAGATCGATCAGAGCCATCTTGTGCTTGACGGGTATGGGTTCAGCGACTGTGCATGAGCCGTCGGCATACGACACAACAGCGCCGGGGACAAGCGGCGTAAGGGCAACAAGTACGTTGTCGCGGCGGTCGAGTTGCAGAGCATTTTCAGGCATGGTGTTCCTTAAACGAGGGAAGCAGGCATGGGCAATCAACCCGCCTCTGGCAAGGATACAACTCAACGCACGCAGGCCGAGGGCTCAGTTCGTCTATCATCGAGGCTTCACGAGGAATTACGAATTGACTGATGGCGCAATGAAGGCTGTGGTGCTGGAAGGGCCGGGACAGGCTGCGGTGAAGGAGACGGTCGCGAAGCCGGTTGCGAGCGATGACGAGATTTTGCTGCGAGTGCGGATGGTGGGTCTCTGCGGCAGCGATTTGAACTCCTATCGCGGTCGGAACCCTCTGGTGACGTTTCCGCGGATCCTGGGGCACGAGGTGGCCGCGACCGTTGCGGAGGCGAATCCGAAATATCCGGAGTGGCAGGTGGGCACGCAGGTGACGCTGTCGCCTTATACCAACTGTGGGCGCTGCGCTTCGTGCTTGCGCAGGCGGCCGAATGCCTGCCAATTCAATCAGACGCTCGGCGTTCAGCGCGATGGTGCATTGACGGAATTCATCGCTATGCCTTCGTCGCGGTTATACCGTGCGGACTTGACCTTGAAAGAGCTTTGCCTGGTGGAACCGCTGACCGTTGGATTTCATGCGGCTGCGCGAGGGCGCGTTGCGGCGGGCGATACGGTGGCGGTTTTCGGTTGCGGGGGCGTCGGGCTGGGCGCCGTGGCGGGCGCGGCCTTTCGTGGTGCGACGGTCATCGGATTGGATCTGGACGAGAAGAAGCTTGCCACTGCGCGCAAAGCTGGCGCGACGCACGCGATCAATACAACAGCCGGCGACTTGCATGCGCAACTTGCGGAACTGACCGGCGGGCGCGGACCTGACGTGATGATTGAGGCGATTGGCCTGCCGCAGACGTTTCGCGCCGCCGTGGAAGAGGTGGCCTTTACGGGGCGCGTGGTCTACATCGGCTACGCCAAGGAGCCGGTGGCCTACGAGACGCGGCTGTTTGTCCAGAAGGAATTGGACATTATGGGCTCGCGCAATGCGCAGCCCGAGGATTTTCGCGACGTGATTCGCATGCTTGAGGCGAAGCGGTTTCCGGTAGAAGAAGCCGTGACGCACATGGTGCCAATGAGAGAAGCGCCGGCCATTCTGGAAGCTTGGAGCCTTGAGCCCGCGCGCTTTACCAAGATCATGATTGAAGTGGGCTGAAGTCACGGCCGGCGCTTGCAGAGCCGGTCTTGTTTTACAAGTGCGCGTAGTGCAACAGCAGGCCAGCCAATGCCCCACCGACGAGCGGCCCTGCGATCGGGATGGACGCGTAGCTCCAGTTGGACCCGCCTTTGCCGGGAATGGGCAGGAGCGCGTGCGCCAGGCGCGGACCGAAGTCGCGCGCGGGATTGATGGCGTAGCCCGTGGTGCCGCCGAGCGAGAGGCCGATGCCCCACACCAGGCTTGCTACGAGCCATTGGCCCATGCCGGCTGCGGGGCCGGTGGCGGAGACTCCGCGAGACGAGATGGCGACCGCAACGATGACGAGGACCATGGTGCCGATGACTTCGCTAATAAAGTTGAAAGCGGGATTGTGGATTGCGCCATTGGTGCAGAAGACGCCGAGTTTGGCTGCGGGGTCGGGCGTGAGGCTCCAATGCGGTCCGTAGTGCAGGGCCATGAGGGCCGCGCCTGCTATGGCGCCTAGTGTCTGCGCTGACCAGAAGCTTGCGAGCTGTGAGTAATCGCCGCTCATGACGGCGCTGGCCATGGAGATCGCTGGATTGAGATGCGCAAAAGGACTGCCGAAGGCCTGCGCCACCAGCACGCCGCAGAGCACGGCAAGAGCCCATCCCGTGGTGATCGCCATCCACCCGGTGTCGGCTCCATACGATTTGCGCAGCGTGACCGCGGCGTTGACGCCGGTGCCCAGCAGGACCAGAACCAGCGTGCCGATGAATTCGCCAAACCAGACAGAATGCATTGCGGCTTTCCTTAAGAAAAGTTGTGAGCGCCTTAATTGGACGCTCGATGCGTTCCATGAATCCGTCTACGGATCAGAACCAAGTCTTGCGTTTGTAGTCCTGGTAGGCTACGCCGAAGGTTTCCGCCAGTACCTGTTCTTCTTTGCGGCTCCGCTGAATTTGCAAAGGTATAAGGACGACGAAGATGAGCAGCATGAGCGGCATATTTGCAATTAGAAACGCCCCCGCGATCATCAGGCCGCCAAAGAAGTAGATTGGATTGCGAATGCGGCAGTAGAGGCCGGTGGTGACAAGAGTACTCGCCTTGGCCTGCACACTGAAGGCTCTTCCCAGTTGAATGCGAGCCAGAACAAGCAAAAGGAAAGAGGGGATTGCAACGACAAGTCCGAGGAGCCGTGGAATTGTCAGTGGAAGGCTCATGGCATAAATCAAGAAGATGAGCGCGAAGACCGCCATCATCGCCAGCGTCAAATAGTTCAGTTTCAAGAGAGGTCTCCACGCTATCTGGATTCTGCGCGATGCCGCTGCACTATCGATCGCGGACTCCGGTCTGGGCCGCAGTATAGTGCAAACCAATGCAGGATTTGCTGAACCCAAGCATTGTGCACTGGCAGGCCTGCCTTCGCCAAGGTCCTGCGCGGACGGCGAATGCTGAAGAGCGTGGTGCGGATGCCGAGAAGGACAGGTGCTAGTGCGCGGGTATCTGCGACGGCTCCGCGCCGAAGGCCGCGTTCGCATACCTTGGCCAGTGGGTAAGCAACTCATTCACCACGGTGTGGCCGACGGTGTAGGCGGCTTCAAGCGAGGGAAGATAAGCGCTGTAGGTTCCGATTCGCTGCTGCGCCAGGCTGTCGGCAGCGCTCATGCCGCGCGGCTGCTGGTCGAAGTTGCTGACGGTGCGCAAAACCATCACGCGCTGGTAGTCGACGCGTTTGGCGTCGGCCAGATGCTTTAAGGAAAGCAGAGTGCCGGTGTCTTCCATTGCAGTCGTCGCGAACTGGCCTTTACCTCCGGTGAAGTAGTTCATCCACTGGGTGGCCCAAGCGTCAAAGAGTTTGCCATGCCAGTAGGTCGACGACGAAATTTCATCGCCCATCACGACGTGCGGGGGTAGGTGCGCCGCTTCGCCGTCAAAGTGACTTCGCACTTCCTGCAGTTTGCCGGAGTCGGTCAGGGGCACGCTCTTCGTCAGGTTGAAGGCCCAGTCGGCGAGCGCGGGATTCAAGGCGAACATCTGGTTCTCCTGTGGAGTCGCAGGAGGTTCGAAGGGGCGTGCTTTACGCAAGGGGATATAGCCTGTGGGCCAGTCCGATGGAATTTCGCGCGCATCAATCTCGTAGCCTAAATCGGAATCGACGACCCAGCGAGCCCAGGCGGCGGAGCCGAGCGAAATGCGATCGGGACTTCCGCCCGCAATTCCGGCAACGATCCAGTAAGCGTGGGTAAGGTCGAAACGCGGGTCGAGGCCGAGCGCCATGATGGTGGCTGCGGCATTCGCCGTGCCCTGGCCGGTGAGGACGGCCATCTCGCCATCATGGTTCATGCGCACGGCATGGTATGCCGAGGGAAGCGGAAAGACACGGTCGAGGTGATCGCGCTCCACCCAATATTGCAACTCGCCCGGTGAATCGCCCGTGTCCTGTCCCACTTCAAACATGACCACGACCACAATCTTGACGGGAATGCGGCGTGGAGCGGCGGAAACTGCCAAAGAGAGTGCAATGCACGCGACCGACAGTACCGCATGGCGAACCAGGCATCTTGAGCGTTTGAGCATAAGTCGATGATATGCAGGGTTTCGCATTTCTCTCATTGTGGGACGCGGATTTTACCCCGGTTATGCACCATATTCACCCATGGTCAACATTGCCCTGCGATATTCTAGAGGTGGAAGCTAATTCCCGGCGGCAGCGACGTTCTCTGGCCCGTTTCAAACGGACCAGTTAGGGTGCCAACCCACAGAACCGTGTGGCCGGGACCGAACGCGAAGGACTCGTACGTTGATGTTTGTTTCGCTGAATCAATTCCTGAATACGTCAAGCGCAAATTTCTAAGCGATAACAATTTCATCGTCGTCATCAGGCGACGAACGCAATCGTCTGCAATAGAACATTTCTGAGGAGAACCAGAACGCAATGAAGCTCTCATATCTGATTCATCCAATATGCCGCTGGACTGCGGGTGGCACGCTGTTGTTCCTTACGCTGCTTTGTACCTTTCCGATTCACGCTCAGACTGCCGGCGCAGGCACCATCACAGGTACCGTCGCCGATGCCAGCCAGGCCGTGATTCCGGGAGTCACGGTGACGGTTGCGAATGTTGACACCGGAGTGGCGCACAGCTATACGACCAACTCGGCGGGCTTTTACGTGGCGCCGTTCTTGCAGCCGGGACACTATAAGGTGAATGCGGCTGCCAGCGGCTTTGGACCTGTTGAGGCCAAGAACCTGACTTTGCTCGTTGGTCAAACGCTGACGATCGATCTGACTCTGCGAGTGCAATCCTCCGCCACTACGATCGAGGTTTCGAGCGAAACACCGATTTTGAACGTGGAGCAGACGGAGGTCTCCCAGGTAGTCGACCAGACGATCATTCAGAATCTGCCGGTCAACGGACGCAACTGGAGCGATTTCGTTCTTCTGACTCCCAACGTGGTTGCCGACGGCACCAGCGGGTTGGTGAGCTTCCATGGCGTGAGCGGCCTCTACAACCAGAACTACGTGGACGGCGCCAACAACAACCAGATGCTTTTCAGTGAAGCGCGCGGCCGCTCTTCGGGTGCGCCGTTTGTTTACAGCCTGGACGCGATCAAGGAATTCCAGACGGAAGCGTCAAACTATTCCGCGGAGTTCGGCCAGGCCGCGGGCGGCCAGGTGAACGCAATCACCAAGAACGGCACCAACAATCTGCATGGCGATCTTTTCTACTCGCTGCGCTATCCCGATTTAAATGCGCTTGATCCCTACAGCAAATGGGCGGCGCTACATAACCACGGCAACCCTTTCCTGCTCACCCAGCCGATCCACCAGCAACACGAGTTCGGTGGCAGCGTGGGCGGCCCCATCAAGAAGGACAAGCTCTTCTACTTCCTGACCCTTGACGGCTTTCGTCGAGTGGGGCGCGTGCTCTACTACGAGACCGACACGGTGACGCAGACGCCCACGGGCACGACGAGTTCGACCAACATCATTTCGCCGACACAGTGTCCCACGACGATTTCGTCTACGGAGTGCACCGCCGCGATCAACTTCCTGATCGGGCTGGGGGATTCTGCTCCGCCGACGCGGTTTTCAAAAGAGAACCTGATCTTCCCGCGTGTCGATTACCAGTTGAACGAAAAGAATCTGATTTACGCCAACTTTAACTTTGCTGACTTCGACAGCACCAACGGATACAGCCCGAATCCGACGTATTCCAACACATCGGTGAGCACCAACGGGCCTACCAGCTATCACGAACGCTTCCTGATTGCGCATTGGACCTCGACTTTGTCGAGCACGGCGGTCAACGATCTTCGCATCCAGTGGGGACGCGATCTGGAGACCGCTGGGGCGAACGCTCCTGGCCCAAGCATCGGCATGGGGGCCGAGATCTACGGCATGCCCAACGCGCTACCACGTGTCGCAGAGCCGGACGAACACCGCTATCAGTTCACTGACGTGTTCTCGAAAGTGCATGGCCGCCACACATTCAAATTTGGCGGCGACGTAAATCTGGTGCACGAGATCATGATTAACCTCTTCCAGGGTGGCGGAATCTACAGCTATTCCGGCAACGATACGCAGAAGTTCATGAACTGGGCAGCTGATGCGTTCGCTGGGCAGGCAGGAGATACCGACCCCTACGCTGGTTCGCACTACAACACGTTCGTCCAGACCATCGACAAGCAGAATCCGACTACCGGCGGCAAAGCCGGGGCAGACGATTTCTGGATGAAGATGTACGACGGCTTCGCGGAAGATACCTGGAAAGTCAATCAGAAGCTGACGCTCAATCTTGGTGCGAGGTATGACGTGCAGTTGACGCCCAATCCCGCGATTCCCAACACGTCAACGCCGCTGGCGGCGAAATACAACACGACGATCAAGAACGTGACGGATCGCGTGCAGCCGCGCATTGGGTTCTCGTGGAGCCCCAACAACGGAACGGTAGTTCGTGGCGGCTACGGTATCTTTACCGGACTCAACCAAGGCAGCACCTACTATGCCATGCGAGTGGAGAACGGCGAGTACCAGCTCAACTACAACTACAAAGGCTGCAACGCCACATGCACCTCGGATGCCGCATTGCTGTTCCCCAATGTGCCGTTTCTGCCGCCGGGGCCGTCGCTGGCGGGGGCGATCTTTCCCAGCGGTGGCGCTGCGCCAACCGTGACGGGTGTGAATGCTTCGGCGAGCGCCAGCTTTCATGGGTTGTCGCCGGATTTCGTTCCGCCTTTGACGCACGAGTTCGACCTGGCAGTGGAACAGGCTCTTCCCGGAAAGATGTCCCTCTCGATTGGATACGTTGCTTCGCGGGCGCTGCGTCTTCCGGTCTTCCTCGATGCCAACCTCGTCGGGCAGGCTCCCCACGGACAACGGGCGTTCAACATCACCTATCCCAACGGAACGACCAAGCTCGTAACCGTGCCGTACTATCTCACGACCGACCGCGTCGACCCAACTTTGACCTAGATCAATGCAGGATTCAGCGTGGCCAACTCCTGGTATCACGGCATGGCGGTTACGATACGCAGGCCGATGGATCATGGGCTGGAAGTGCTGATGAACTACACCTGGGCCAAGGCATTGGACGACGACATGGTGGGCGGCGCCTTTGGCACGTTTTATGGGGGCAATCCCGTCCTTGATCCCAACAACCTGAAGGGCGAGTACGGCCGCTCCGACATCGACATGCGCAACCGCTTCGTTGGCACGCTGGTGTGGAAGCCTGAGCTGTTCGAGAGCAGTCCGGTGATGAAGTATGGGCTCGATGGGTTCACGTTCTCCGGAACGGCGACCGAATCCACCGGTTTCCCGATCGTGGCGGGCATGAACTCGCCGGCATCGGTTATTGCAAGCACACCGGCTGCGGCGGATGGCAACATTTTCGGCGGGGCGATGAGCTCGTCCTCCGGCGCTGCCACCACCGGCCGTCCGCCGGAGATTCAGCGCAACAGTCAGCCTGGACCGGGCGTTCGCAACCTGGACCTCCGCGTGAGCCGCGAGTTCCCGATCCACGACAAGATGTACCTGGAGGTTTTCGCGGACGCATTCAACCTGCTTAACCAGGAAATCGTCTCGAGCACCAACACCACCTTTGCGAATCAGATTGCGCCGACAAGCCCCACTGGAGCCTGCCCCGCGGTTACAGGGCTTCCTTCGGGGACCACTTTTGCCGGTTGCATTGGACCCTATGTGCCTTCGACGCATGCCGGTGCCTTCGGCGTGAAGACGGGCACCAACAGCATTCTGTTTGGACCTCGGCAATTGCAAGTCTCGGCGAAGTTTTTCTTCTAACCGCTGACTTGAAATGCGGGCATGGTGGCTTCGGCTGCCATGCCCTTTTTCTTTTCCGCGAGGCGTGGGGCAGAATAGGATGGCTGTATTGCCACGTAAGGCATGCTCCAAACCGTCCAAATCTCGAGGTCGACTCTTTTGAAAAACCAGGCACGAGGAACGATTTGTTTTCGCGCGATCGCTGCGGCGCTGTTATGCATGACGAGTCTCGCGACTCTCGCTCAGCAGCCATTGAAGGTCATTGGCTTTATGACCGATTTCGATGTGAAAGACGACGCCGTTGGCATCTGCAAAGCGGTGATGGATGGTGTAGCGCCGGGGGTGCGGATCATTGACATCACGCATCAATCGGAGCCCTACAACATCGCGATGGGCGCGCGCTTTCTGGCCGGGACTGCTCCTTATTTCGCCAAAGACGCGGTGTTCGTAGTCGTGATTGACCCAGGTGTGGGTTCAACGCGCAAGGCGATCATCGCCAAATCGCGTGTGGGGCAGTATTTTGTTCTGCCGGACAATGGACTGCTGACTTTAGTGCAGGATCGCGACGGCATTGTAGAGGCGCACGAAATCACCAATCCGGCATGGATGATTGGCTCGGGCATTTCTTCCACGTTTCATGGGCGCGATATTTTTTCGCCGGCTGCGGCACGCGTGGCGCGCGGAGACGATTGGACCGAGGCCGGCCCCGCGGTGGACGTGAGCAAGCTGGTGCGGCTCGATCTGAAGAATGCCACGGTTGATGCAACGGGGCTGCACGGCGAGGTACTGGGGACGGACGGGCCTTACGGCAACCTGGTGTTGAATGTGCCGGCGGAAACGTTTGCGCGCCTTGGCTACAAGCTCGGCGACCAGGTGCCAATCACGCTGGATGGCAAGAGCTATACGTTTCCGTTGGTGAAAACATTCAGCGATGTCCCGGTGGGGAAGGAGCTTTTCTACATCGATTCGCGGGGACGGCTTTCCATCGGCATTAATCAACGGAATTTCTCAGAGACTTACAAGGTTGGCGAAGGCGCGACGCTGACGATTCCGAAGAAATAACGGGTTTGCAACCTGAACAGAGTAGGGATGGCCATGATGAAGAGGGTTATCAGAATTTCATTTCTTGCCGGGATGATCGCCGGCCTTCAGGCTGTTGGGATCGCGCAGCAGCCGGCGCATCACTGGGCGATTGTGGTGCACGGGGGCGCGGGCGTAATTGAGCGCTCGCAACTTGGGCCGGAAGGCGACTCGGGATATCGTGCGGGACTCACCAAGGCGACGCAGGCTGGGGCGAAAGTGCTGGACGACGGCGGCACATCGCTCGATGCAGTGGAGGCGGCGATCCATGTTCTTGAGGACGATCCGCTGTTCAACGCGGGCCATGGCGCAGTGTTTACAGCGGAAGGCAAGAATGAGCTGGACTCGGCCATTATGGATGGCGCGACGCTGAAGGCGGGGTCGGTGGCCGGCGTGACGCATTCCAAGCATCCCATCACATTGGCGCGCACGGTGATGGAGAAGTCGCCTTACGTGATGATGATCGGCGCAGGGGCCGATGCATTCGGAGCCCGCAACGGCGTTGAGCAGGTGGACCCCAGCTACTTCTTTACGGAGAGCCGCTGGCAATCGCTGGTGAAGCAATTAACCAAGGAAGGCCGGTCCGTTCCGCCGCGGCCAGCGGGAGTACCGCCGCCCAGCGCGACGGTGCCCGTTGCGCAGTTGGAGGAGTCGCCGGATACGCATCTTTATGGCACGGTCGGAGTAGTTGCACTCGACCGGCAGGGCAACATTGCCGCCGGAACGTCGACCGGCGGACTGCAGGGCAAAATGCCGGGGCGGGTGGGCGACTCGCCGATTATCGGCGCAGGCACCTACGCGTCGAATCAATCGTGCGCGGTGTCGGGCACAGGCACGGGCGAATACTTCATTCGCCTGGGGATCGCACGTGAGATTTGCAATCTTGTGCGGTTCAAAGGCATGCCGTTGCAGCAAGCCGCCGACGAAGTGATCCACAAGGAGCTTGAGAGCCTGCATGGAGACGGCGGAGTCATTGCTATTACGCCGGATGGGCAACTGGCCTGGAGCTTCAATACGCCGGGGATGTTTCGCGCAAGACTGACCGAGGGCGGCAAACTGCAGGTGGGCGTCTACAACAACGAGCCGTAAGGACTTGAATGCTCGCCGTCATAGAATGGACTGGACGTTATGCCAACTGTGTTTCGCGAACGCGGGTTCAAGTTCTTCTTCTATTCCAATGAGGGATCGCCTCGTGAACCTGTACATATCCACGTAGAAAAGGATGGCCATGAGGCGAAATTCTGGATGAGACCCGTGGCGCAGTTGGCCTACAATGATGGCTATGATGCCCGCACCCTCCGCGAGGTGTTGGGTATGGTTGAGGCACACAGAGAACGAATCGAGAGGGCGTGGAATGAGTTCTTCGGTTAGTGCGACGCGAGTTCGATTTGACACGGATAGCATGTGGGTCGAGCTGAGCGACGGCCGGACGATCGGCGTGCCATTGGCATGGTTCCCCAAGCTTTTGCGATGCAGTCCTATGGAACTCGAAAGCGTTAGAATCAGCAGTCGCGGTCTGCACTGGGATGCGATGGACGAGGACATCTCCATCGCCGGCCTTCTGGCTGGGCTGGGTGATCAGAGCGTGAATAAAACATTCGCCGCGTGAAGCACAATCCGCACCTTTCACCGGCCATAAAGAGCAAATTCAACTGTACCTTTCGCCATGGCGCTTGAGTTCACCACGTTGTATATCGAGGACGCGCTCGGGGTCTTTCGCTACTACAAGCGGCTGGGCGAGCGTGCGATGAAGCAGGTCGCCGACGAACAGCTTTTCGCGACGCTGGACCACGGAGCAAATTCGATCGCGATCATCGTGAAGCATATGGCGGGCAACATGCACTCGCGCTGGACCGATTTCCTGACCACGGATGGGGAGAAGCCGAGCCGCAATCGCGACAGCGAGTTTGTGAATCCGCCGCCGACGCGGGCAGGGCTGCTGGCCGAATGGGAAGATGGATGGTCGCGCCTCTTCGCTGTCCTGGAAGAATTGACGGATGCAGATCTGGGGCGTCGAGTAACGATTCGCGGCGAAGCGCACTCGGTGATGCAAGCCATCAATCGGCAACTTGCGCATTATCCGCACCACGTGGGACAGATTGTGTTGCTGGCGAAACATTTTGCGTGCGACAAGTGGGAGACTTTAAGCGTTCCGCGGAACAAGTCGGCCGAGTTCAATCAGAAGGTCGCGGCCGGCGAAGCCAGTCAGCGATGAGGCGGCTTGGAAACGAGAAGGGCATCCCGATTGGGATGCCCTTCTCGTTGAAGCAAACGAATCGGGTTTACGGTTGTGCGGCCGCGGTTCCCTGAGCGGCACTGCGTGCCTCGGCTTTTTGCGCCAGTACCTTGTGCGCGGAATCTTCGAGGGCCTGGGCCGCAGGCAGGAAGCCGAGCGCCTTCTGAATCTCCGGGTCCCATTCGGCCATTACGCGCAGACCCTGAAGTTGTCCAAACTGGCTGGTGACCACGTATTCCCTGATGCTGGTCTTTACCCAGTCGCTGACGCCGTTGATGTCGTTGTCAGTCCAGGGAATGCTCTGGCTGGTGAGGAAATCCTTGAATTCCTTCATCACCGCATCGTCCACCTGGAAGTTGCGGTCAACCGTACGGTTGGCCAGGTAGTGCGCGGCGAAGTGGAAGAACGCAGACTTGTAGATCAGCTGATCCTGGAAGTCGTTGCTATTGGGTGCGTCGATCTTGTCGTCGGGCGTGATGCCGCCGCCGCCATAGACCGTGCGGCCTGAGTCGGTCATCTTGACTTCGCGATTGGTCGAGTCGGGCGCCGAGGCTCCGGCGTGATTGTAGTAGTAGTCGTAGAGCGAGACGCCGGTGTAATTGCGCTGAATGAGTCGGCCCGACGGCGTGTAGTAGTGGTAGGTGGTCAACGCAAGGCCGGTATTTTCGCTGAGGTTGTAGACGGTTTGCACCAGGCCCTTGCCGAAGGTGGTTTCGCCGACAATCAGGGCGCGATCATGATCCTGCAACGCACCGGAGACGATCTCTGCCGCCGAAGCTGTATTGCGATTCACGAGCACGACAATGGGGAACGTCTTGCCGTCATTGCCATGCGTGGCGGTATAAACCTGGTCGGGATAAGCGCGCCCGCGTTGCGAGACGATGGTCTGTCCCTTGGCCAGCAAGTGATCGCATACCTCAACCGCCTGGCTCAACAGGCCGCCGGGGTTGTTGCGCAAGTCGAACACCAGCCCATGCAGATTCTGGAAACCGCTGATGGAGTCTATGACTTCCTGCGCGGTAGTTTCCTGGAACTGGGTGAGGTGGACGTAACCGATGCCGGGGCGAATCTCAAAGGCCAGGTCGACCGAGGGGTGCGGAATTTCGTCGCGGACGAGGTCGAAGACCAGTGGTTTGGACTGCCCCTCGCGAATCATGGTGACTTGAACGTGAGTGCCCTTCGGCCCCTTGAGCGCCTTGGCGACGAGGTCGGAGCTCATGCCGTCGGCTGACTTGCCGTCGATGGCCGAGATGACGTCCCCGGGGCGAATGCCGGCGCGGAACGAAGGCGTATTCTCGTAGGGCGTAATGACAAAAACCTTGTTGGCCTGCTGCTGGATGACCATGCCGACGCCGTAGTAGTGACCGCGCTGGTCTTCACGCATCTTGGCGTAAGACTTGGGGTCGTAGAAGTTGGAGTGCGGGTCAAGCACGCGCAGCATGCCTGGGATGGCGCCGTCGTAGATCGCGGTATCGGCCTTGTCGCCGTTAATGGGCTCTGCGTAATTCTGCTCCACCAGCGAGTACACGTCTGTGAAAGTCTTCAGGCTGTCGCGGATCTGGCTCTCGTCCTCAGACGATTGGGCCCCCACCTTGCGCTGCATGACGCTGCCGACGACAGCGCATACGGTGAAGAAGAGAACGAGGGTAAAAAATGCCCGGCGGGCGCGGGAACTCATAGGTGAAAGGTACCTCCGGACAGCGGGAGCGGCAGACACCAACAGGGGGCCGCGCAGGGCAGTCTTGGGCTAAAGTATAGCACCGGGTTATTTGACGTTCCCCGCCCCTCGACGATAGCCCTACCCTTTTGTACTGCCTGAAGATTGCAACCCCGGCCATAGGGCTAATCGCATTGAATTGCAAACATTTGGCCTGAGTTTCGCCCAGGAATCGCTTTGCTGCTATCCCGGCATTTACAATGACGTCTATGGTTCAGGGGGCATTTTTCGCCACCTGCATCCGTGCCGAACCTATGACTCTTAAACTCCTTCGCATTCCCGCGGCCTTCGTGTTCTGCACGGCGCTGCTCGCAAGTTCCGCCGTTGCCCAGACCCGCGCAACTGTCCCCGCAAGTCCCTATGGCGGCACCACAGTCGAGGACATCATCGCCCGCGTCAACGACCAGATCATCAGCACCTCCGACTACGAAAGGTCGATGCAGGAACTGGACCAGGAAGCGCGCCAGCATGGCGCCTCGATGCAGGAGATCTCCGCGGGGCATAGCGACCTGCTGCGCAACCTGATCGACCAGCAGTTGTGGCTCTCCAAGGGCAAGGAACTGGGCGTCACGGGCGAGACGGAGTTGATCAATCGGCTCAACGAGATCCGCAAGCAGTACAACCTCTCGACCCTGGAGGACCTGGAAAAGGCAGCCCAGGAGCAGGGCGTGAGCTTTGAAGATTTCAAGGCCAACATTCGCAACCAGATCATTACCCAGGACGTGATGCGCCAGGAGGTTGGCAACCGAATCTTGATCACACCGGGCGAAGTGCAGCGGTACTTTGAGGAGCACAAGCAGGACTACGCACAGCAGGAAAGCGTGCAACTTGCCGAGATTCTGGTTTCGACCGGATCAACTGCCCCGGCGGCAACCGCACTCGGTCCTGCGACCGACGATCCGCAGAAGGTTGCCGATGCCCAGGCCAAGGCCAACGACATTGAGGCCAAGCTTCACGCGGGCGGCGACTTCAGCCAACTGGCGCGGAACTTCAGCGATGGGACTACGGCCTCGACGGGCGGCGAACTGGGTAACTACAAGCGCGGCCAGCTGGCCAAGGTCTTTGAAGACCAGGTGTTCGACATGAAGGCCGGTGCCTATACCGAGCCAATTCGGACCAAGCAGGGCTTTGTGATCTTCAAGGTAGTCGCACATACGCAGGGCGGCATTCCCGCCTACAAGGATGTGCAGCAGGATGTCGAGCAGGCCTACTTCATGACCCGCATGGAGCCGGCCATTCGCGACTATCTGACCAAGATGCGCGATGACGCTTACATCGCGATCAAGGAAGGGTACACCGACACAGGCGCCAGCCCGAACAAGCGCGTGGTACCGATTGTCTATGCCGCCTATACGCCACCCACTCCCAAGAAGAAGGCGAAGGTAGAGCGCACGCGGTTCCGCGAGACCACTCGCAGTTTCCGCCAGAAGTCGACGCCTGCCGTGCTGACCGCAGAAAAACCGGCGCCCTCAGCCGTAACCGCGAAGCCGAAGAAAGGTGACAAGACGGCTCAGGCCTCCATGAAGCCGGGGAAGAAAGAAAAGATTCGTTACGGCAAGGCTCCGCAGGAGACGCTGCCGGAGAAGCCCACCTCGCAGACCGAGGATGCGGGCGCGCTTCCTCCGCAGCAGACCGCCAGCGCGGCCGATCAGCCGGCGAATCCTCTGGAAGAGGCTCCGACGGCCAAGAAGACCCGCTTTAGCGATCGCTCGAAAGAGCCGAAGACGCCCAAGGTCACGCTACAACAGAAGCGGGATGCGCTGGCCCCGGCTGCACCTGACTCGGGCGAAGTTGCCGATCGGCAAACTCAGTCCGCTCCGCTGGGATTGAATGGCGACACGAGCAAGAAGAAAAAGAAGCCGACATCTAACGGCGAAAAGACGCGGTTGAGCGACAAGAGCAAGGAACCCGCAACGCCGGCGACCCAGCTGCAGCCCACGCCGACGCCGCAAGTCCAGGGTGCTCCGGCCCCCGCGGATGCTCCGCAGCCACAGCCTGCGCCGCAACCAGCTCCGCAGCAGTAGAACAAGCGAATCGAACCCAAGCGGGCCTGGGACTTGATCCCGGGCCCGAGGTGTTTTTGGACCCCCGGCGCTCGCATGCGATAAGCTTTCGGGCAGGATGAAGGATCTCTTTGTTTCCGATCTCGCGGCCTTCGACGAAGGCAGACTCTTCGATGGATACTTTCTGTTGCTGTTGAAACAGACGCGCAGCACCAAAGCCAACAAGCCCTATCTCAACCTGATTCTGGGCGATAAGACCGGCCAGATTGAGGGCCGCGTGTGGGATCCAACGGACCCGCGCATCGGCAAAGATGTGGAACAGGGAGACGTGGTGAAGGCGCGCGGCAGCGTCTCGCGCTTTGATGAGCGGCTGCAGATGAAAGTGGAGCAACTGCGCGTGGCGTTGCCGGGAGAAGCCGAGAAGTCCGATCTGCTGCCCGCCACCACCTATGACGTGGATGCCTTGTGGCGCGAGCTGATGAGTTTTGTCGAGAGCTTCACCGATCCGCATCTCAAACTCTTGCTGACCACGCTGCTGAGCGATCCGCAACTGAGCCAGGCGTATCGTGAGGCGCCGGCCGCGCGGCAGTTGCACCATGCGTGGCTGGGCGGGCTGCTGGAACACGTGGTGAGCCTGCTGCGCCTGGCCGAACGCGTCGCGCCCAACTATCTGATTTTGCATCGCGACCTGCTGCTCACCGGAGTGATACTCCACGACATCGGCAAGGTGCGCGAACTGGCCTGGGACACCTGCTTTGAATACACCGTGGAGGGCACACTGCTCGGCCACATCCAGATGGGCACGGAACTTGTGGAGAAGACCATCGATGGCCTGCCGGACTTTCCGCCGCGGCTGCGCACGCTGGTGGTGCACATGATTCTGTCGCACCACGGCAAGCTGGAATTTGGCTCGCCCAAGTTGCCCATGATTCCCGAAGCGCTGGTGCTGAATTTTGTCGACGATCTCGATGCCAAGATGCAGGCCATGAGCAGTGAGTTTGACAAATGTGCGCGCGAAGGCAAGGCCGCGGACGAATTGACGGGAAAAGTGTGGGCTCTCGATCAACGGCAGTTGCTGAACACGCGGGGCTGGCTGGCCGGAGACAAGTAAGCCAATGAACGCGTGCGTCAGCCCATGGCCTTCTGCCGGCTTCTTCTTTGCGTTCCGCGGGCGCGGTTATGTCATTGGGCTCGTCGTCGTCGGCTGTCTGTTGATTTCGGACTGGCTGTGCGGCGTGCGGTACCACGACTCGGGGTACTATGCCCAGCATGGCTGGCCGAAGCTGGCGGCGTATGCGCTGGCTGCAGGAATCATTTGGTGGTTGAACTCGTGGGGCAAGGAGGAGACTGTCGGAGTTGACCAACGGGATCTTGCCCGTCGGGCCTTCTTTGGCAGGCAGGACACTCTTTTCTTCATCCCGGCGAGCTACTGGCCTCTGCTGCTCTGCGTGCTGGGTGGTGCCTTCTTTTTCATTCGGGGCTAGGGCAGGCCGAGCAAGTCGCATTGCGGTTTTGGACAGCGAGCAACATCCGTTTCATTCCAGGAACCAATTCCACTGTTCCTCGGTGAGCGGAACAACCGAGAGGCGACCGATCAGCAGAAGCGGCGATTTCGCAAAGAGCTTTTCGGCCTTGATTTCGGTGAGCGTCTTTGGCGTTTTGAGGCGCTTGCCCACCTTGACCCGCACGATGGGGACTTTGGGATCGGTGGCGTCGACGCTGACGACCGTACCTGTACCAACTGCCGTGCGCTCGTCCCCGGTGTGATAGAAAATCCATTTCGTTCCCGCCTTCATCTGGCGCAAATGCATGACGGCGGTGGGGTTGGTCACGCCATCCCAAGTCGTCTCTTTGTCGCGCAGGAAGTCTTCGAAGGAGTAGACGCCGGGCTCGGTTTTGAAGAGGAAGTAGGCCATAACGGTTGTCAGTAATGGGTGGCGTGCCAGGTTAAGGCACGCCGACCGTATCGACTTTTGCAGAATACACGAAGCTGGGCGAGGGCTTGCTCGGTAATTGTCTCCGGCTCCGTGGCCGCAGATAACTCAACACTGACAACTTACAACTGAAAACTGATAGCTGTATTCATCCATTACAATCAAGAGGTTATGATTCGTTTCTCTACGGCTGGGGAGTCGCACGGCGAGGCTCTGATCGCGCTGGTCTCCGGATTGCCGGCGGGCATCCCCATTGATCTCGACTTTGTGAACCGTGAATTGTGGCGGCGTCAGCAGGGCTATGGCCGCGGCGGCCGTATGAAAATCGAGACCGACAAGGTTCATATTCTCAGCGGTGTGCGGCACGGCAAGACGATCGGTTCGCCGGTCGCGATCGAGATTGTGAACCGCGACTGGAAGAACTGGGAAGAGAAACTTCCTGTCGAAGCGGGCGACCCGGCCAAGCACCAGGCGGTGGCTTCGCCGCGGCCCGGGCACGCCGACCTGGCAGGCGCGCTTAAATACAACTTTCCCGATGCGCGCTATGTGCTGGAGCGTGCCTCGGCCCGCGAATCGACCTCACGCGTGGCCGCTGGAGCGTTTGCAAAATTGCTGCTGCGCACTCTGGGCATCGAGATTGCGAGTCACGTGATTCGCGTGGGGCGTGTGGAGTTGGAGCGCGCCGCGACCTGGGAGGAGATTGCTGCGGTTGCCGCGCGCAACGAAATTCTGCTGAGTTGCGTGGATGCGGCCACTGAAGCGCGGATGAAGGAAGAAGTCGAGCATGCCTCGCGCACCGGAGACACCGTGGGCGGCGTGTTTGAAGTGGTGGTGCACAATGTGCCTGCCGGTATCGGCACCTTTGCCAACTGGGACGAGCGGTTGGATGGGCAACTGGCCTGGAGCGTGATGAGCTTGCAAGCCGTGAAGGCCGTAGAGATTGGGCGCGGTGTGGTGGCGGCAGAGTCGTTTGGCTCGGCGGTGCATGATCCGATTCACTATGCTGCCGGAGATACGGGCAGGCCCACGCGGTTTACGCGCGAGCAGAACAATGCGGGCGGCATCGAGGGCGGCGTCTCAAATGGCGAAGATCTGGTGGTGCGCGGCTACCTGAAGCCGATTTCGACACTGCGCAAGCCGCTGGAATCGGTGCGCTTTGATACACGTGAAAAGACCAGCGCAAGTTATGAGCGCAGCGATATTTGCGTGGTGCCGGCCGCGGGCGTGGCGGCGGAGGCCATGGTCGCACTGACCGTGGCCAGCCTGGCGCAGCAGAAGTTTGGCGGCGACTCGGCCTTGGAGATGAAACGAAATTTCGACGGATACATCGAACAGATACGGAGCTTTTGACAGAAAGAAATGATTCTGAAGATTGTGAAATACCCAGAGCCGGTGCTGCAGCAGCCCGGAGAACCGGTGACGGAATTCGATAGCGAATTGCGCAAGTTTGTGGCCGACATGTTCGAGACCATGTATTCCAACCAGGGCATTGGATTGGCCGCGCAACAGGTGGGCGTTGCCAAGCGCGTAACGGTCATTGACCTGAGCCAGGGCAAGGATCCGGCGCAGAAGCTTGTGCTGATCAACCCCGAGATTATTTTTCGTGATGGAAAGCAATATGAGGAGGAAGGCTGCCTCAGCTTCCCCGAAATTCGCGAGAAGGTGCAGCGTGCCGCAAAGGTGCGTATCCGCGCCCAGAACGAGAAGGGTAAGTGGTTTGAGATGGACGGCGAGGAACTGCTATCGCGAGCCTTTCAGCACGAGATTGACCATCTCGACGGCATGCTGTTCATCTTCAGGATGAGTGCGCTGAAGCGCGATTTGAACTTGCGCAAGATTCGCAAGATGCAGCGCGAAGGCACATGGTAACCCTGTGAAGCTGGTCTTCTGCGGAACCCCGCGGTTCGCCGTGCCGACGCTGGAGGCGCTGCTCGCGGCGGGCCACGCGATTCCGTTAGTCGTGACGCAGCCCGATCGTCCCGTCGGCCGGACGCAAGAATTGGTGGCGCCCCCAGTGAAGCAAACGGCGCTGGCTGCGGGTGTGCAGGTCACCCAGCCCGACAAGATTCGGAACAATGTCGAGTTCCGCGCGGAACTGGAAGCAATTGCTCCGGACGCGATCGTGGTGGTCGCGTATGGGCGCATCATTCCGCCGTGGATGCTGGCACTGCCGCGCCTGGGCTGCATCAATCTGCACGGTTCGTTGCTGCCGAAGTATCGTGGGGCGGCGCCGATCCAATGGGCCGTGGCGATGGGCGAAGCCGTCACAGGCAATACGACGATGCTGCTGGAAGAAGGACTCGACACTGGGCCGATTCTGCGGCAACAAGAAGTTGAGATCGGGTCCGACCAAACCGCTGCTGACCTGTTTGATGTTTTGGCCCAACGCGGCGCGCCGCTGGTGGTGGAGACCCTGGCAGGTCTTGCCGATGGCAGCATTCATCCGAAACCGCAGGAAAGCGCACTGGCGACGCTGGCTCCGATTCTGAATCGCGAAGACGGGCGCATGGATTTTGCCACGAAGACCGCGACAGAGCTGAGAAATCGTTGGCGTGGATTTCAGCCGTGGCCGGGAGCCTTCACAACCTTCGCCGGAAAGAAGCTGATTGTGCACCACATGAATTTGGCGAAGTCCTGGAGCCTTGTCGCTCCGGCGGACGCTGAGCCAGGGCTGGTGCGCGTCGATGAGCAGCGGCTGTTTGTTGCGTGCGCGCAGAACACTTGGCTTGAGCTGACCGAAATTCAATTGGAAGGCAAGAAGCGGATGGCGGCGGGGGAGTTTCTGCGCGGAACGCAGATTGCCGCTGGCACGCTGCTGGGTTGAGAAGCATGTCTGCAGTTTCTCCAGCGCGTAAAGCAGCATTTCAAATCCTCATGGCTGTGGAGAGGGGGTCCGCACACTCGGATGATTTGTTGCGTGGCGCGGGTGTTTCCGCGCTCTCTGCTGTCGATCGCAATCTCACAAACGCACTGGTGATGGGCGTGCTGCGCTGGCAGATCGCGCTCGATCGGCGGATTCAGGAGTTCCTGGCGCGGCCGAATGCGGCGCTCGATGCTGCGGTGCGCGTGTCTTTGCGCATCGGCGCGCTTCAGCTACTTTACATGGACCGGATTCCCGCGCGTGCGGCAATTGACGAGAGCGTGGAGTTGGCCAAAGAGGCTGGACACAAGTTCGCATCGCGCATGGTGAATGCCGTGCTGCGGAAACTGGCGGCTGCGCCTCTGCCGGCTCCAGCTTCAGAAGAATCGCCTGACACATTGGCTTTGGTCCAGGCGCACCCGGCGTGGATGGTGCAACGGTGGGTGAATTTTTACGGGATGGACGCGGCGCGGGAGATTTGCGGCCACGGGCAGATGCATCCGTCGCAGACGATCCGTGTTACCAATGCTGCGGCAGAGTCTGAGCTGCATCGCGCGGGCGTTGTGCTTGAACCCGGAGAGTTACTCACTGCGGCACGCCGCGTTGTCCACGGCGACGGGCCCGTAGATGCGTTTCGCGAGAGTGGCGTTTGGCTGCAGGATGAAGGCTCGCAACTGGTGGCGGAGATCGCGGGGAATGGCGAGAGCATCCTCGATGCGTGTGCGGCGCCCGGCGGAAAGACTCTGATTTTGGCGGAGCGCAATCCCGCGACGCGCATCGTGACGTGCGATGCAAGCGAGCATCGGTTGGCACAGTTACGCGATCGGCTGGCGCCGCTAGGGGAGCGCGTGGAATTCCGGCTCGGTGACGCAGCGGCCCTCACAGACGAAGATGCATTCGACTTGGTGCTGGCCGATGTGCCGTGCAGCGGAACGGGTACTCTGGGGCGCAATCCCGAGATCCGACATCGGCTGAAGCTTGAAGATTTGGCGCGACAGGCAGAGCGCCAGAAAGCGATTCTGCACGCCGCTTTGCGCGCGGTTCGACCCGGCGGGCGGGTAGTGTATTCGACTTGTTCGCTGGAGCCGGAAGAGAGCGAACAGGTGGTGGCTGCGGTGCTCGCCGAAGCACCGCGCGCAAAAGTGATTCCAATGCAAGGCCGGTTGAAGGGAATGCTCGGCGAAGGCATCGTTACGGCGGTCGGAGCAGAGCGGCTGCGCAAATCAATCACCGATGAAGGCTATCTTCGCTTGCTGCCGGGACGATTTCGGACGGACGGGTTCTTTGTTTGCCTCCTGCAGCGCGAAGAACAGGCTGGATTCGCGTGACGAAGTTGCTCTTTGTATGCAGCCGGAACCGACGCCGCAGCCCGACCGCGGAGGCAATCTTCTCGAACTCTGAAGGAATTGAAGCGCTTTCAGCAGGCACAAGCCCAGACGCAGATCATATGATTTCGGCGGACCTGATCGAGTGGGCTGATCTCATTTTTGCGATGGAGAAGGTCCATCGTCGCAGACTTCAACAACGCTTTGGAGATCTGTTGCGCACCAAGAAGTTGGTTGTGCTTGGGATTCCGGATGATTACAGCTATATGGATCCCCTGCTGATCGAATCCTTGAAAGAGAAGGTTGCGCCTCATCTCAGGTCGGGAAGGGACGCTGTTCTTATCGATGGCAGCGTCATTCCTTCGTAAGTCGAAGTTGTTCGTAGTTCCGCCCCAGCATTGCGCAGAGTGCTTCGACGACCAACTCGTGATCGAGACGCTGCGGCAGGCCGGAAACCGTCACACTGCCCACCGCGCCCGCGCCGGTAACTGTCAGAGGAAAAGAGCCGCCGTGGGTGGCGTAGTCCGCAACAGGCAGACCTTGGGCTTCGAACTGCGTTTCGCTTTTCAGCTTCTCTTTCAGCCCGACGGCATACGAACTGCAATAGAAGCGCGCGACCACGTTGTTTTTGCGGCGCACCCATTCCGCGTTGTCCGGCGTGGTGCCATCGAGAGCGGCGTAGAAGAGCGGCTGACCGAAGCGCCGCACATCGATGACCACCGCGAGTTTGCGTTCTGCAGCCATGTTCCGCAGACGCGCGCCGAGCTCCCACGCAGTTTCCGCGGTGAACTCAGGCAGCACCAACGCGCGCTCCTGTTCTGCAATCTTCTCGAGGTCTTCGCTCAATCCCATCGTTCCATTTCCTTTCATGTCCTAGCCATCATAGTGCGGCGAGAGCATGAACCGCAGGATGCCATTTCGTTTAGCTTTCCGCGCTCTCTTCGACGACGAGGTTGGCCTGCGGAACAATACCGAACCTCTCGTAAACGGGTCGCATCTCGCGGCGCAGGTGCGGCAGGCGCGACCAGAACCAGAGTGCGCCTAGAATGCAGGCAACACCCCTGACGATGACGGCCCGCTGCGCGCCGATGGCATGCGCCACTGCGCGCGGCAGTCTCGTCGTGCCTTTGTGTGACTTTCGGCGTCATTTCAGCTTTGGATGCGAAGAGAGCCTGTGTGGACCCTCTTACTTCGCAACGGTCAACTGCACTTGCGTGGTTTGGTCGACACGGGCGCCGGCGGGCGGCTGTTGCGCGATGACCGAGCCGGGCGCGACGGGCGATGCGGGAGAAGTATTGCCGGAGCCGACAGGCGGGATGGGCACGTCGGCGAAAGTGGGTGTGGCCGTCTTGATGCCTACCGCTGCGAGTTGGGCTTGCGCCGTGACGATCGGAACGCCAGCCAGATCCGGCATGACATAGCCGTCGGGAATATTGTTATCAGCCGCGGCCACCAGCAGGCTTACGCTGGGGCGCTCAATGCCCTGGGCGTGCGCAGGCGGGTCTTGCGAAATGACGGATCCTTCGGCTGCGGTTGAGCTGGATAGATGGGCGATGGCGCCCACGTCGAGCCCTGCGCGGCGCAACTGCAATGCGGCGAGTCGCTGATCGCTTCCCACGGTGTCAGGCACGTCGACCTTCTGCGGGCCGAGGCTTTCCGCGACGCGCACATGCCACTCGCGGCGCACCACGGTGCCGGCAGGCGGCGACTGCGAAAGAATGTGTCCCGCGGCCACGTCGCCAGAATAATAGCGGTTATCCACATTCAGAGTAAGGCCCATTCCGGCCGCCTGGCTGCGCGCGTCGGCGACGGTCATGCCCTTAAGCGCAGGCACCTGGACTTCAGCGCCGTGAATCGCAAAGTGCATGGTCGTGATGGCGGAAATCATGGCGATAGCCACCAGCACCATGACTACCGATGCCATGCGAAACACGCGGATGAGGAAGTGTCCTCTCATGGCTGCGGTTCTCCGTCGACGTAGACGATCTCGTATTCGATGGGCGCGGCTTTAGAAAGCATAAGAGACACGGAGCAGTACTTGTTTTTCGAGAGCGACACCGCGTCTTCAACGGCCTTACGGCTGAGATGGCCGCGAACAGCATAAGTGAGCAGGATGTGGGTGAAGACCCGCGGCGGTGCAGGAGCTTGGCTCGCAGCCGCTGTGACGCGCAGGCCGGTAAGGGGCTGCCGCTTCTTTTTCAAAATGCTGATAACGTCGACAGAGGTACAACTGCAGAGAGACATCAGCACGCCTTCCATCGGGCTTGGGCCGTGGGTGTGCGTTGAGTCTGCGTCGAAGATGACCTTGTTGCCGTTTTCCGCAACTCCTTCATAGACGTCGTCCTGCTTCCATTCGCTGTACACGATCATCGCTTCAGGTCTCCGCGGCTATCTGGTATTGTCCGTGACGGGCTCAGGATGAATTGTCACGCGGTACACCTCAGGGCACTCAAGCTTAAATCGATCCTCGAGTGAGGTGATGATCTCGTGGACGCGGGCCATAGTGAGCTCATCCGGCAGCGTGCAATGGCAGGAGAGGTGGATGTGCTCTGCCGCGCGCGCCACGGTGATTTCGTGGACGTCGCTGATTTCGGGATAGCGGGCGGCTGCGGCGCGCAGGGCGATCTCGATGCGGCGATCCTCAACAACATTTTCGCCGGGCAGCTCAATCGTGGCCGGCTCACTTTCAATGTGCGTCAGCACGGAATCAATCTCCGGCGACTCGCGCAGAATTTCTTCTTCGAGCGATGAGACAAAATCGTGGGCCTGCAAGAGGGGCAATGTCTCATCCAACTCGACATGCTGCTCGACGCGTAGTTTTCCGTGAACAGACTGGATGCTGAGTTCGTGGACGCTGACATTGTTGCGCGCAGCTACAGCGCGCACGCGGTCGAAGACGCTCTCGGCGCGAGCCTGTCGCGGAACTGTGTGAATGACCACGTCGGCTCGGGGTAGCGCGCGGTGCACAGCGTCGGTAGCGGCGCGAACCAGTTCGCCCGTGTGCTCGAAAGTGTAGCGGCGCGGCAAGGCAAGCGTAAGATCGGCGAAGTAGGCTGCACCGGAGCGGCGCACGCGTGCCTGCTCCACCGCCAGCACGCCGTCCACTTGTTCTACTTCACGCACAATCTGCTGCCGGGTCTCCGCGGGGATTTCGTCCATGAGGACGGCAACTGTTTCGCGGGTGAGATGAGCGGTGATGCGCAGAATCATGAGCGACACGACAACGGCAGCGACAGGATCGGCGTAGCGAAGCCAATCGATGTGAAAGTTCATTCCGATCCAACTGGCGCCGAGGCCAAGCAGGACGGCGAGCGTGGACCAGATGTCGGAGGCAAAGTGAAAGGCATCCGTTGCGAGCGCAGGGGAACCGGTGCGGTCGGCCACTTCGCGTAGTCGCCGCGAGCGCCAAATGTCCACAGCGATGGAAGTGAGCAACACCAGCACAGGCCAAATCGAGTGGCGCAACTCGACAGAGTGGCGCACAATGCGCAGCATCGCCTCCCAAATGATCCAGGCGCAGGAGACGATCATCAGGGCGGCTTCGCCGAACGAGGAGAGGTTTTCGAACTTGCCGTGTCCGTAGGTGTGACCCTCGTCGGCGGGCATGTCTGAGACGCGCACGGAGAAAAAGGTGAGCGTCGCGCCTGCGAGATCGAGGGCGGAGTGGGCCGCGTCTGACAGCACGCCCAATGAGCCGGAAAACAGGCCAGCGGCGAGCTTGAGCGATGTCATAGCCGCTGCGGCAAGCATGGATTGCAGCGCCACACTTCGCTTGGCCGCGGAGTTCACGGCAAGCGCCGAAGGGCTGGTCACAGGCGGGCTGGGAGCGGCGTGGGTCATTTCGTTTTCAGGCTACATCCGATCGCGTAGCTGTGTACAACCCGGCGATACCGAATGTGTATGGCTGCCAAAAACAGTTCGTGTAGCCGGTCGCGCGCATCAGTGCGAGCATTTCATCGGGCGGCGGAAAGTTGCCGACAGACGTGGGGAGATAGCGATAGGGGCCGTCCTTGCATGAAGCCGCAGGACCGCTGAAAAAGCGCGCCACCGCGGGCAGCACGCGCCGAAAATAGACTGCGTAAATCTTGCCCACCCAACCGCCGGGCTCACTGAAATCAAGGATGCCCAGCTGAGCGCCAGGCTTGAGAACGCGGTGAAATTCACGGAGCCCGGCTTCGTAATTGGCGAGATTCCGGAAGCCGAAGGCGGTCACGATGAGATCGAGTGAATCGGACCTTAAGGGAAGGTGCAGAGCATCCGCTTCCAATGCAACGGCGCCAGGCTTACTCGGCTCTCGCGCAGAGAATCGCTCTTCGGCGCGGCTCAGCATGGCACGCGCAAAGTCCGCCGCTAGGATGGGACGCGCACCGCGAGGCCGGTTCTTGAGCAATGCCAAGGTCATGTGCCCGGTCCCGCAACAGATGTCCAGGATGGCTGCGTCTGGCTTAGCCAGGATGGAGCGAAACCGCCGTGCCGTCTGCCACCACCAAAGCCGATCCACGTTGGCTGACAGCACATGATTCAGCAGATCGTAGCGAGGTGCGATGCTGTTGAACATCGTCCGCACGGAGTGTGCTGCCGCAGCTTCGTCCTCCGCGCCCGCCGGCTTGGCTCCAGTCACGGGCATCAGGCGCGCCGTCCCTTCGCGCGCAGCAGCATGTAGTTGATGGCCGCTTCCAATTCGGCTTGCGTCACGTCTTCCACAACGCCCGCATCGCCGATGCCCACAGGAAGCACAAAGCGACGCACGCCACCGACGTTTTTCTTGTCGGCGCCCGTGGCTGCAACGAGTTTGGCGGGGCGCAGTTTCAGCGGAGGCAATGGACCGTAGAGACGAATCAGGTTTTCGAGGCGTTCGAATTGCTGGCCGGAGATGGTTCCGCGCTGGCGTGCGAGGTAGAGCGCAGCCACCATACCCCAGGCGACAGCCTCCCCGTGTAGCAGAGCTTTGTAGCGCGTCACCTGTTCAATTGCATGGCCGACAGTGTGGCCCAGATTCAGAATCATGCGCAGGCCGCCTTCGCGTTCATCGCGGTTGACCACGCCGGCCTTCATGCGGATGGATGCGGCAATCACTTTCTCGAGAGCGCCGGGCTCGCGGCGCAAGATCTGCTCTGCGTGCTCCTCCATGAAGCGCACCAGCGAGCGGTCGCGAATGATGCCGGCTTTCACGCTCTCCATCAGGCCAGCGTGCAATTCGCGATCGGAGAGAGTTCCCAACACATCGATGTCGGCGAAGACCGCGATGGGGTGATGAAAGCTGCCAACGAGGTTTTTGCCTTCAGGCAGATTCACACCAGTTTTGCCACCGACACAGGAATCGACCTGGGAGAGAAATGTCGTCGGAACCTGCACGTAAGGAATGCCGCGCATGAAGGTGGCGGCCACAAAGCCGCCGACATCGCCCACGATGCCTCCACCGAAAGCGATGAGCAGCGAACCGCGATCGCCACCTGCAGTGACCATCTGACGCAGCAGCTTCTCGACGCTGGCCATGGTCTTATGCGTTTCGCCGGGCGGCAGGAAGAGCGTAATGGGTGGCTCAGGGAACGACGCGAGAAATGATGCGCTCCACAACGCCCAGATCTCCGGGGAGGTCACTACGAAGACGCGGCGAGGCAGTTTTCCTGCGATGCGCCGAATGCGCGGACCGAGTGAGGGCAGCAAGCCGCTGCCCGCGAAGACATCGTACTTGGCCGATGGAGTTTGAACTCGAATAGTTTGCACGCTTTCTTCATCCTAAAGGATTTGGCTGCGTGCTACTTTAGCAAGTTGTGTGAATGCTTCACCAAGGGCCTGGAGGCATGCTCGGCTGCCGATTGAGCAGTTATTCGCTTGCGCCGGGTTGATTCACAGCGCCGTTCTTCAGGGCCCACTCTACAAACCCTGCGGGGACATTTCGAACACCCGCGATGTTAGCTCGATTGATGCTTTTGAGATGTTGCCATTGGAGATCCCTCAGGTCCGTCGATCTGAGGTCCGCATCGTCGAGGATGGCCCCACCGAAATCGACTCCAACCAGGCTGGCGCCTGTGAGGTCAGCGTTGCGCAGATTCGCTTGTGTGAACGCTGCATGATCGAGAGATGCACCGCGCAGATTCGCCGAATCGAGATCGGCAAGTTCAAAAATGCAGTGGCTCAGTTCGCTGCTGCGCAGGTCAGCCGCAGTGAAGTTGGCGCGCAACAGGTTGGCGTCTCGCAGGTCTAGTCCCTGCAGAAACGCAGAGGATACATCGACTCCCACCAGAGGAACCTTGTCTTGATTGAGTTCTTGCAACGCTTCGATCCTTCCGCCACTGCCGCCCTTACCCTGCGCCGTATTGATGACTTGCCACGCCTGATAGTGCCGCTGCTTCACGCGGTCGCCGGCTTCAGAGAAATAGAAGATCACCGCAACCAGCACCGAAAATGAGCCTAGATACTCGAGCACTTCGAGGAATGTCCAGTTACTGAGAGCGAAGGCCACCCATTCCCACATCCATTCAATGGCGATGAAGGGGCGCAACCATTTGTGCGTGGAGGAGAGCTTCCGCAGAGCCCAGGGTGCGGGCCGGGTTCGTGGTTGGTGCGCAATCATCTCAGGCCTCCATTGTGGCAAGGGTGAGCCACCGGCATCTCCCGGCTCCCGCCCGAATATGAGAGTGTGGCGGGCGGCGAAGCGTTACATGAGATGCCATTCCGCACCAGCAGCTAATGATAGCCTCAGGGGTTATGGCAGTTGGGTCACGGGTGGATTATCTGGTGATGGGCGCGGGCGTGGCCGGGCTGCGTGCGGCTGTGGAACTGGCCGAGCACGGCGAGGTATTGGTCGCCACCAAAGAGGCTGTGGCCGAGTCGAATACGCACTATGCGCAGGGTGGAATCGCGGTGGCCACTGAGGGCGACGAAGACGTGGCCCTGCATTTGGAAGACACAATTTCCGCGGGCGATGGGTTAGTGTATCGCCCCGCCGCACAAGTGCTGGTGGCCGAAGGCCCCGAGCGCGTAGCCGAGCTGATGGAGTGGGGCGCGCGCTTCGATCGCGAAGGTGGAAAGCTGCTGCGCACGCGCGAAGGCGCACATAGCCTGCCGCGCATCCTCCATGCCAATGGCGACGCGACGGGCGCGGAGATCAGCCGGTCTCTGGTGGCATTTGCGCGAGCGCATGAGCGCATTCACTTTGCGGAGTGGACGACGGTGACCGGACTCGTGGTCGCCGACCAATGTGTGATTGGCGCGGATTTGCTCGACCGCGATAACCAGCACAGGCGAGTGAGCCCGCGCGCAGTGCTGATTGCGGCCGGCGGAGCGGGGCAGGTCTACAGCGACACCACGAACCCTGCCGTAGCCACGGGTGATGGCATCGCTCTTGCGGCGCAGGCCGGCGCCGAACTGGCCGATATGGAGTTCTATCAGTTTCATCCCACGGCATTTTCGTTGGCCGGCGCGCCGAGATTCCTGCTGAGCGAAGCGCTTCGCGGCGAGGGAGCGTATCTGCGCAACGAGCGCGGCGAGCGCTTCATGGAGCGATATCATCCGCAACTCGAGTTGGCTCCAAGGGATGTGGTGGCGCGGGCGATCACGCGCGAAGGCATGAGTGACACGCCCGGAGAGGTGCGTATCGTGTATCTCGATATGCGGCATGTGAAGGGCATCGATCTGCACAAGCGCTTTCCCGGCATCAGCGCATTTTTGGCGAAATACGGGCTCGATCTGCAACGCGAGTTGATTCCGGTGCGGCCGGCGGCGCACTACCTGATGGGAGGAGTTCGAACCGACCTGCATGGTCGGGCAACGACGCAGGGCCTTTACGCAGCGGGTGAAGCCGCATGTACGGGTGTGCACGGAGCGAATCGCCTGGCTTCGAATTCATTGCTGGAGGGGTTGGTGTTTGGAGCGCGTGCAGCGAAGGCGATGCTCGAAGATAATCTGCCGCTAGCGGTGTCGGATGAACCCGTACCGGCGTCTCGGCCACTCGACCTGCGCGACGAAGAGCTTGTGGAGACCCAGATTGCTGCTCTGCAGCGTTCCATGTGGGCCACCGCAGGTTTGTTGCGAGAAGAATCGACCCTGCGGGAGGGCTTGAATGCGCAGGCATCGTGCGACGCCGAATTAGCTATCTTGGCGGAGATGGGAAAGCTCAGCCGTCGTTTCATTGAAGCGCAGGCGCTGAGTTCCGTGGCCCACGCGATCCTGCAATCTTCCCTGGCGCGGACCGAAAGCCGCGGTGCGCACTTCCGGAACGACTATCCGCAGCGCGACGACCAGCATTTCCAAAAGCACTCGGTGCTTAAGCGAGATGGAACCAACGAAGCCCGAATTACGTTTGAACAATGGTGAGGTGCAGAACAGGATTCGAGAGGGGATTTGCGTCTTTCTCTTGAGCAGGTGATTTTTGTCAACTGGGATTCTGATTCACCTTGTACACTGCCCCTGAACAGGAGGATTGCCCGATGCAGACTCGCATTCAAGGCACTACAATGCCGGTGCTGGATGTCCAACTTGACCCCAACGAAAGTGTATTTTCAGAGAGCGGCGAGCTTTCGTGGATGACCGCCTCCATCCAGATGACGACGCATACGCAAATGGGCGGAGGTGGCGGGCTGTTTGGCATCCTCAAGCGCGTGGCGGGCGGCGGCAGTATCTTCATGACCGAGTACCGCGCGTACCAGTATCCGGGGGAAGTTTCGTTTGCGACTAAAGTGCCGGGGCATATTGTGCCGGTGCAAGTGGGGCCGGGGCAGGAGTATCTGATTCATCGCCATGGGTTTCTTTGCGCTACCGACCAGGTGACTATCGGCGTCGGATTCCAGCAATCGCTGGGTGCGGGTGTTTTCGGCGGCGATGGGTTCCTGCTGCAGAAGCTGAGCGGCGCGGGGATGGCTTGGCTTGAGCTTTCCGGCGAGTTGATCGTCAAGAATCTTGCTCCGGGAGAGATGCTGCGCGTGCATCCCGGCCATGTCGGCGCTTTCCAATCGTCGGTTTCGTTCCAGATCACCACGGTGCCGGGCATCAAGAATATGATCTTCGGCGGCGACGGATTGTTTCTCGCGGTGCTGGTGGGACCGGGGACGGTTTGGCTGCAGACGCTGCCTATCTCACGTCTTGCGCATCAGATTAGTGAGTACCTGCCGCGTGGCGAAAACCGGCAGGTCGGTCCAGCAACAGGTGGCGCGCTGCTCGGAGGAATTGTGGGATCGATTCTGAGCGGGGACCAATAAAATTGTAAGGACGCATGCCCGCGTCGAATGCGAAGCAGGGCGCTAGGAATTGCACGGATGACCGAACGGACGTTGAAGGGCCGCGATTCCCGCAAAGACATTGTCTTCGTTTTTGCGCTGGCGCTGGCCTGCTATCTTGCCTGGCTGGTCCGCGATGAGTTGGTCCTGCTCTACGTCAGCGGGTTGTTTGCCGTGGTGCTCGCGCCCATTGTCGAATCCGTCTCAGCGTTTCGCATGGGGCGCTGGCACCCGTTCAAGGGGATAGCGATCCTGGTTCTTCCCCTTGCCGTGGTGGTCGTTGTCGTGCTTTTCGGTGCGTTGGCTTTGCCGCCTGTGTTGCGCGACCTGGCCACATTCTCGCAAGAGATGCCTACGCGCTCTCCGGCCATCATCGAGAAACTGCAGCACATTCCTTTCGTCGATCGTCTCGACCCAGATGACGTCAACGCGCACATTCAGGATTATGCCAGCAAAGCAGCGACCTATCTTTTCTATTCAATCAAGAACTGGGCCGGCGTTCTTTTCAGCGCCGTCATGGGCCTGATTCTGACCATGTATTTTATTCTCGAAGGCCATCATGCCTATCATTGGTTTCTGTCGTTTTTCCCTCCTGAAGATCGCACACGACTCGACCTGACCTTGCGGCGCGCGGAGGTCCGGATGGGCAAGTGGCTACTCGGCCAGGGCAGCCTGATGGTGATTCTTGGCATTACCAGCACGATTGTGTACCTGTCGCTCCATGTGCGCTACGCCTACGCCCTGGGAGCGTTGACCGGGCTGCTGAATGTAATTCCGATCCTGGGAGCGGCCGTCTGCATTGCGCTGGCGTTGCTGGTGGCTGCCGTTGACTCATGGGGACGCGTAATCGGCGTCGCGATCTTCTACCTGATCTATCTACAAGTGGAGAATTCGATTCTCGTCCCGCGCATCATGAGAAGCCGAGTGGGGTTGCCGGGGCTGGCGATTCTCGTGGCCCTATTGCTGGGGTCGGCGCTGGCGGGCGTCGTCGGCGCCATGGTGTCGGTGCCGACCGCGGTTCTGGTGGCTGAGCTGGTCGACGAGTATCTCGTCAACAAAGGCGCTTCAGAGCCCATTCAGCCGTAAGGTGGGAGAGCGAACTCTACTTCACTGCCTGAAATGCCGCATCAACCGCCCCCTTCATCACGCCGCAATTCGATAGAAAGCGCACCAGGCTGCCGGTCAAAGGTGTGAGCGGTTGGGATGCAGATACGTCGGGGCCGGGCCGGCTTGCCGCTTGCGAAAAGGCTGCGCGCCGCAGAGATGCGGAATGCAATGAACCCGGCACGCCAAGATGAGCCAGCCTCATCTCTCCGGCGCCCTGTGCGTCGAGAATCAGCGCCGTGAGCTTGCGAGCCAGGGCCAGGTCAAAGCTTTCAGAAACGAAGACCATCTTGCCCCGGGTGGTAATCACGACCGGTCCTTCAGTGGTGGAATAGACCTGTTCCTGATCGGCTTGATTGGCCGGAGCTGTGTGTTGATTGGCGAGGTCGGGTTTGAGCCCCGAATATTTGCGGCCAAGCTCCTTGGCGTAGAGTTTGGCAAAGGCCTCGGCCGAAGAAGGGCTTTTCCAAGTCGACAGATAGAGCAGCGCGATGGACTTGGTATTGGCCTGATCGGCCGCTGTGGCGCTGCGTAACTGCCCGGCCCAGTAGATTCCACCGTCCCATGCCGGCGTGAGGTCGCGTGAAGACGCGTCTCCACCGAAAATGGCGGTGAGAATGTGAACGTCCAGCTGGCCGACCTGGCCAATGTCATAAGGCCGGTAGAGCTTGTCAACGAGGGGATGAATGTCGGGCAGCAGCGGCACAGCAGGCAAGTGTCTCTTCTCATATTCGCGCGGATTGATAATCTCCCAACTGGAGGTCGGGGGCCGGTCGAGCGCGCCGGCGAAGGCTGCAGCCTGGCCTTGATCCATCCACACATCCTGCTCGAAGCTCAAGCCATCGCGATAGGGAAACATCAGCGATTCCGACAGCAACAACGGTGCACGAGCAAGCACGGGTGAGTCGCCAGAGCCGGTCATCTCCTGCTTGAAGCCTTCGACCACCTCGGGATCCTTGAGCAGGCTATGGCCTTTCGGCTTGAGAATGTTGTCGATCATGACCGCCGTGGCCTGTCCTTCGGTGACAGCCTCTCGCGCCGTATCGAGTTCGTCTTTAGCCAGGTGAACCGTGTCGTCATTGGAATTGAGCGACACATCGGGCGGTGTCTGGTCGCTCCACTTGTCCAGATTCACGTGCTGGTCCTGCAGGGCGTGGGTCAGTTCATGGGCCAGGACTGGCTTTTGCTCGTCGATGCTGACCCAGTCCAGCAGATTGACGGTCTTTGATTTTGGATCGTAGTAGGCTTCGATCTGCTCCTTGAGCAGAGATAGCAAGAAAGGCTTGAGATCGAAGTCGCGATCGAGCAGGCCAAATTTCTTCAGGACAATCTCGCTGCGCTGCATGCGTTTGGCGTCTTCATCGTCATTGAATTTCTCAGTGAGGTAGCTTTCGACGGCGGCCCGGGTGGTGAGCTGGCGCTTTACATCGCTTTTGATGGGCAGCCCGGTTTCGTCGGAAGAAAACTTGAGCAGCTGGTCAACCAGTGCGAACAATTGTTTGGCCTGCTCGGGCGTAATGTGGGTTTCGCCCTTCGGCTGGTCCTTTGCCGCGGAGTCGGCGGGTGTCTGCGCCTGAGCTTGGATCGGGGGAAGCGGGGTGAGCCTTTGGGCTGCGTGCGCCGCGGGCAAGCCGTGCAACCCCAGCAATAAGAGCGAGATAGAGAAGACGCTCTTGGTCGATCCGGGTATGTTGATCATTCAATCTCCTGGGGGTGCGGAGTTTAGAGCGGTTTGAGAGCGGCATCCAATACCAAGGCTATAATCAGGATGCGGTGTTGCAAGCAATTTGCGCAGGAAAAGTTCGCGCAGTCCGCGGAAAAACTCCCCTATGACCGAATCGCTCACTGCGGTGATCCCCGCAATTACACCACTTGCCGCGCTCTTAACGTCGGCTGCCAAACCACCGCAACTTGCAGATTATCGAGGCGCTCTGACCCCACGGGAGTTGGACGCTCCAGCGAATGAAACAGCGGCATTGTCGGCCGGCGCCGCGGTGCACGATTTGGGATGGCTGCGGCGCGTTGCCGTGACCGGCGAGGATCGCTTTCGCTGGCTCAGCGGTATGGTCACCAATACCGTGAGCGACTTGCCGTCGAATGGCGGCGCGTGGAACCTGGTGCTGAATGCGCAAGGGCGCATCCAGGGCGATCTCACGGTGTGGCGCGAGGGAGACAACCTCGAACTGGTGATCGATGCCGACCAATTTGAGCGGCTGCGGTCGCACCTCGAGCACTTCATCATCATGGACGATGTGGAACTCTCTCCCATGGGGAAAGAGATTGCGGAAACCGCAATCGGCGTCACGGGACCCAAGGCGGCCGAAGTGCTGGTGCGGGCGGGGCTGCCGACGCTTGCGGAACCGATGACCGCCACGCGCGTCGAGTGGAATGGGCTTGATCTGCGCATTCTGCGGGGCTATGGAGTTCTTGCCGAGCATTATGAGATTTGGACCTCCGCCGCGGGAGTCACTCGCGTGTGGCGCACACTGACCACTGCCGGCGCAAGCCCCGTGGGGTCGGCGATGCTGGATGCGTTCCGGATTGTCGAAGGAATCCCGGTGTACGGAACGGACATGATGGAGCGCGACCTGCCGCAGGAAACGTCACAGATGCGAGCGCTGCATTTCAGCAAGGGCTGCTACCTGGGCCAGGAGATCGTCGAGCGCATACGTTCGCGGGGCAGCGTGCACCGGCATTTGCGTTCGCTTGAATTGGACGGGCCGCTGCCCGAAGGCGCCACCGAACTGACGCAGGACTGCAAGGCCGTGGGGCAGATTACCAGTGCGGCCGTGTTGCCATTGGCGAGTGGCAACCGTATTTTCGCGCTGGGCATGATCCGCGCCGAAGCAGAAGTGCGCAACGAACCCTTCACCTACATTTCGGGAACGGCGACTGGCGCTGCCCGGATTTTGAATGCACCTCCCCAACTTTGATTCAATTGGATCGGATACGACTGAGCTATGAGCGACACACCGAAATTCGAAGTCATCGACCGCCGCAAGATGAAGGCGGAAGAAGAAAAAGAGCACGCGCAAACACCGGCGCACGAGGCAGCACCAAGCGAGCCCCATGCAGGTCCACGGCTGGTCGTGCCCGAGCCAGAGGCGGAGCCTGCAGAGAAAAAGTCCGCAGCATCAGGGTCGGAGGGCGAGCAACTACCTGAGCTTCCGCCGGCGCCGACAGCCGAAGAGAGCCGGCAGCAGAAGATTGCTTATGATGCCGCGGCACAGCGACTGGAAGATCTGGTGCGGGCGCAGAATCCGAGCGTCGGGGCGCAGCCGCCCGTCGGCTTCGAGCACCTGGTGCAGCAACTCTATCTTTCCGCGATGATCCAAATGGGAGCCGGCACGCAGGAAGGCCAGCGCCCCCGCGTCGATATCATGGGCGCGCGCCAGACCATCGACCTGCTGAGTGTGCTCGCGGAGAAGAGCAAGGGCAATCTAAACGCCCTGGAAGATCGCACACTGCAGACGGTGCTGTTCGAAGTGCGCATGGCGTTTCTTGAACTGACCAACATGATCACCATGCAGGGCGTTCAAGCACCGCCTCCACCACCGCCGGGAAAACGCTAAGACTCCCACGATGGAGGGACTGCTCACATTTCTGGGAACGGGAACTTCGATGGGAGTTCCGACGCTGGGCTGCGATTGCCCCGTGTGCACGTCTACCGACCCACACGATCGACGCCTGCGTCCCTCGCTGTTGCTGCGCTGGCATGAAGGCGGACGCGAACGCGTCGTGGTCATCGATACTGGCCCGGACTTTCGTGAGCAGGCCTTGCGCGCGGGTTTGAGCCGCGTGGATGCGGTGCTCTACACGCACGGGCACGCCGACCACATTCTTGGCATGGATGATCTGCGGCCGTTGAGCTTTGTCGTCGCGCGCGAAGGCGGACAGATCCCGCTATACGCATCGGCGGAAACGGCCGAAGTGTTGATGCGCATCTATGACTACACGCTGAAGCCGGATGCCACCTACATCAACCGCGCCCGGGTACATGTGGAGCCGCTGACTGATCGGACTCTCGTGCATGGCGTCGAATTCATTCGTGTGCCTGTGATGCACGGAAAAATGGAAATTGCCGGGTTTCGATTTGGACGCAACGCTTACATGACGGACGTGAGCGCGATCCCGGAATCGAGTTTTTCGCTGCTGGAGGGCTTGGATTGTGTGGTGCTCTCCGCGCTTCGTCACAACCCACACCCCAGTCACGCAACCCTTGAACAGGCTGTGGAATGGGCCCGGCGCATCGGAGCACGCCAAACCTGGTTTACCCACATCGCGCACGATCTGGGCCACGCAGAGACCAATCGCGCTCTTCCTGAGGGAATGGCGTTGGCCTATGACGGCCTGACATTTCCAGTGGCGCTATGAGCACAAGCGTGGACCCCATCGTTCCTGTGTATCGGTCGTTGGCCGAGTTGCCGGCGGGATTCGGGCCCACCGTCGCCGCCATCGGCAACTTCGACGGCGTGCACGCGGGGCATCGGGAGATTCTCGCTTCCGTGGTTGCAGATGCTCGATCAAGCGGCGCGCAAGCATTGGCCATCACCTTCGATCCTCATCCCGAGCAATTCCTGCGCCCTGAGAGCGCACCGGGACTGCTGACGCTGCTTCCTGAGCGACTACGCTTGCTGGCTGCCACGGGAATTGACGCCGTTCTTATGCTGCCCTTCGATGCGGATCTGGCAAATCTGCGTGGTCACGAATTCGTGAAGCAGGTCCTCGTCGACGCACTGCGTGTGCGTGCTTTGCACGAGGGCGGAAATTTCCGCTTTGGCCGACGTGCCGAAGCTGGAGTCACGGAACTGGCGGAGCTAGGCAAGCAATTTGGATTTGTCGTACACATTCATTCTCCCGTGCGTGTGCATGGGATGGAAGTCTCGAGCTCGGCGATTCGCGCGCTGGTTGCGGCCGGCGATATGAAGCGCGCGCGCTGGATGCTGGGACGGCCCTTCACGGTGCGTTCGACCCAGGCTCGGGGTCGGGGCGTGGGCACGAGGCTGCTGGTGCCCACGGTGAATCTGGCGGAATATGCGGGACTGCTGCCTGCGTTTGGGGTGTATGTCACGCGGCTGACGGTGGGCGAGCGATGCTTTCAGGCGGTGACAAATGTGGGCAATCGGCCCACGTTTGAAGGCGTGGGCTTCGGCGTGGAAACACACATACTCGACTTCGAGCCGATCGATATTACGGAGCACACACAACTCGATCTCGAGTTTCTGTTGCGTCTGCGACCGGAGATTGAATGGCCCTCACCCGAAGCGTTGAAGGCGCAGATTTTCAAGGATGTGGCGCGGGCGCAGCGCTATTTCCGGCTGGCTTCGGGCGCGTAACAGGACGGTCAGGCACTTCCGATGTAGGACGGACTTGCGGCGTCAGAGCCGGCTTGGGCACGGAAGGTTTTGCTGCATCCGTGGGTTCTGCGCCGAGTTTCGCGGGTGCCTGGTCTCCGGTACTGTTGTCCTGATCAGCGAGAAACTTCTCATCGTCCTTGCCCTGAATCGCGACCTTCATAAACGCCATCCATGTGGGCAATGCGGCACGCGCGCCCGTCTCTTTTTCTCCGAGAGGTTCACGGCTGTCATAGTCCACCCAGACTCCGCACGTAATCGATGGTGAGAAGCCAATGAACCACGCATCGGTGTAATCGCTCGTCGTGCCGGTCTTGCCGCCCAGTGGATGATTCATCTGCGCGACGGCTGCGCCCGTGCCGTGTGCCGTCACCGCGCGGAACAACGTCATCATGGTACGTGCCGTTTCCTGGCTGATGACTTCGCTGATCTCCGGTCGATCCTGCCACAAGGTGATGCCGTCATAGTTTTCGACTTTGCGGATCAGCCGTGGGGTGACCCGAATGCCGTCATTGGGGAAGACCGAGTAGGAGGCCACCTGCTCCTGCAGCGTGATTTCAGCCGCGCCCAGCGCCACCGGGAGATACGCGGGAATATTCGACGTGACGCCGAAGCGATGGACCGTATCAATGACCTTGTGAATGCCGACACGCGCAGCCAGCTTGACGGCCGGCACGTTGCGCGACTCGGCGAAGGCATTGATTAGGGTCATCGGGCCCTTGAAATCATTCTCGTAGTTGTGCGGGGAGTAACCACCAAAACTCACCGGCGTATCGAGAATGATGTCGGTCGGCTTTGCGCCATCTTCGATCGCCGTGGTATAGACGTAGGGCTTGAAGCTGGAACCAGTCTGCCTCTCCGCCTGTGTCGAGCGATTGAATTCAGAAAGCTCGAAGTCGCGCCCACCCACCATCGCCAGCACATCGCCCGAGGTATTGTCGATGGCGAAGAGCGAGCCTTGCGCGCCCGAATCCTGCTCGAGCGATGCGCGGCGGGACGTGCCTTCCGTTGCATCCGACAGGTGCACGTAAATGATGTCGCCGGGCTTCGCGAGCGAGTCGCCAAAACGTTGCCCGGTCCACTGCCAATCGGCGGGCAGCAACACCACGTCGCCATCGCCTACGCGGGCATGAATCTCCATCGGCAACGCGCGAGTCACGACTGCATGCACGTAGTCGCCGGCGCCATACGTCATGGCCCAGTCGGGATGCCTGTAGTCCTCGATCGTCTGGCCGCTGGTGAGCACATTCTCAAGCTTGGCCTTCCAGCCATGGCGGCGCTCATAGGCTGCGAGCCCATCGTTGACAGCGTGGTTAGCGGTTTGCTGCAGATTCAAATCGAGCGTGGTTTCGACCCGCAGACCATCCTCGTGCACTTCATCGGTGCCGAATCGTTTTTCGAGTTCGCGGCGGACTTCCTCCTGAAACCACGGAGCCACGGATGCGTTCGGCTGGGTGATCTTCAGGCCCAGCGGCGCTTCGCGGGCTTCTGCGGCCTGTTTGTGTGTAATTACGCCGTCCGACTCCATCTCGCTCAGCACCAGGTTGCGGCGGCGCAGAGCCTTGTCTGGATTGAGCAGGGGCGAATAGGCAGCCGGGCCCTTGGGCAGGCCAGCCAGCAAGGCAGCCTCGGTCAACGTCAGATCCTTGGCGTGCTTTGAGAAATAAAACTGCGAAGCAGCCTCAAACCCGTACATGCCGCTGCCCAGATAAATCTGATTCCCGTAAAGCGTGAAAATCTGCTGCTTGGTGAAGGCGCGCTCGATCTGTATGGCGAGATAGGCTTCCTGAAGTTTGCGGCCCGCCGTGCGTTCGGACGAGAGGAAGAGATTGCGCGCCAATTGCATCGTCAGCGTGGAGGCGCCCTGCATCCGCCCGTGACTGCGCAGGTCGTGGATTACGGCTCCGGCAATGCGCAGTACATTGATGCCCCAATGCGATTCGAAGCTCTTGTCTTCGATGGAAATCACAGCATCGCGCAGCACCGGGGCGAAGTCGTCGTAATTGACGACGATGCGGCGTTGCAGCGCGAACGAGCCGATGATGTGCCCATTGCGGTCGTAGAGATCGGTTGTAGTTGAAGGACGATAGCGTTCGAGGTCGTTGATCTGGGGCAGGTCGACGGAGTAAACAAGCATCAATCCAGCGAGCGACCCAGTAATGATGGAAAGTAGAATCAGCGTGACGAGCGCGAACTTGCCTGCCATTTTGCGGCGGCGAAACACAGGGACCGGCTCAGGATCGAGCCGATGCGAACGGCCCAGCCCTTTGGGTTTTGGGGTCTGATCCGATGTGGCAGCCAAGAGCGTCAGGCCTCGTGGGCATCCCGCCAACGCGCCGCGGAGAATTGCCGGAAAGCGGTCTCCGATCTGCACTGCCTCGCCATGTTGAAGTCTTCTTTGGTCCGCGTATTCTGCAAGGATGCGCGTGTTCCCACAAACAGAAGCGATGGGCGATGCCAGCGAGTCCGAGAAATCAATCGGAGAGTCGCAACAGCTTTAGGCTAGCACGATCATCGCTGCGGAAACGGCGAGGAAACCCTCGCCGAACCAGTGAATGCAAGAGTGGGAAACCAGCTGAGACTTAGCTGTTCTTGGCCTTCAGAAGCGCAAGTGCCTTGTTCAGTGGCTCGTCGCCCTTGGGCGATGTCAAGCCCTGGTCGAAATCGTCATCGGTGGACTGGCCCGCAATGACGTTCGGGGTGACGGCTTCGTCCTGGATCTTCTTGCCATCGGGACCTTCGTACTTGGCCACCGTAAGCAACAGGGCTGCGCCGTCGGGCAGTTCGATCGTCTTCTGCACCGAGCCTTCGCCAAAGGTGCGCTCGCCTACCACGTCGCCACGCTTTGCACCCTCAATCGCGTCGGCCGCCAACTCGGCGGCGCCATAGGTTCCGCGATTGACGAGGACTGCCAGTGGTGCGCTGGTGAGGACTTTCGAAGGGTCGGCGGCGAAGGTCTGCGTGGAGAACTTCTGTCCCTGCAGAGTAGCCAGCGTTCCCTGATTGACGAAGAAGTTTGCCAACCGCAAGCCTTCCGTTGCATCGCCATCGGCGCAATCGCGCAAATCAAGCAGTACCTTGCGGCTCTTGCCGGCTGCCTTGAGCTTCGCGGCAATCTCGTCCACCCGCGCCGTGGTCAGCACACCGGGCTTGAGATAAAGAATGCTGGAGTTTTCGTATTGCTGCTCGTTGAGCGTGGGCTGCGCGACCAAGCTGCGCGTCAAAGTCAGCTTGTCTGGATCGGGCTTGCGGGGACGTACCAGCGAAAGGGCAACCGTAGAACCGGATTTACCTTCGAGCAGCAGACGAATCACCGCCAGCGACAATTCGCGGGTCGACTGATCGCCGATGGACTCGATCACGTCGCCATCCGCAATGTGCTCATGATCTGCCGGTGAACCGGGCACTACGCTGACCACGGTGGCATAGCCAAAACGCTTTGAAACTGTGAGGCCAATCTGGGCCACACCGGTAGCGGGGCGGTCTTTATAGATCTTGTATTCGGCGGGTGTCAGGTAGCTGGAATCGGCGTCAAGAGACTCAAGCAGGCCGTGCAGCGCGCCCGTAGTCACGTTGCCGATGTTCGGCTCGGTCACGTAGTCGCTCTGAATCCGTTTGAGGACCTCTGCGTAGACGTGCATCTGGCGATAGGCGCCATCTTCCTCGCCGGCATGCACGCCGAAGAAGCCAAACTGGCCAAGGCCAAATCCCAGGCCGAGGGCGGCAAACACAGCGATCGCGAGGACGAAGACAGATCTCTGAAAGAATCGGGACACTCACACCACCATAGCGGCTCGAAAGGGAAAAAGCCGCACAATCTATAGACGCAATCATACCCCAACCGGTGTTGATGGAAAGCCTTCAATGAGGGTGGTTCGGAGAATTGGTACCGTCGCCCACGGTCGCGTTCTATCGCCCGGAGTGAAAGGTCGCGCTTCTGAACATACTTGAAAGTAGAGGCTTTAGTCCGGATCGTTGGCTGTGAGGCGGTGGAGTTCGTTGACCACGCGCTCCAACTCATCGACGATTCGGTTTATGCCTGCGGCCTTGAAGAGTTGGACCAGCGTATCGAAATACCACAGCTGCTCGTTCCGGCCGCGCTTGAATCGTTTCCAAACCGCTGCCCCGCTGGCGCGATACTCGTCGAGGACGGTTCTGGCGTTGTAGAGCTTGTCTGCGGCGGAGATCAACTGCACATCTGCCGGCTCATGGCGCAGGCGCGCGATATACGCCTGCTTGCGTTCATCCCACTCTTCCTTCTGATTGGGGTCTTCGGAGAGCGTGTCTGACAGGCCTTCGACCATGCGCGCCACGTTAGCGCCAAAGTTGTGCTTCACGTCGGCGAGGCGCAGCGCGCCGCCATGGTCCTCCACTGTGTCGTGCAGTAGAGCCGCAATGATCATGTCTTCGGTGACTGGGAAGTCGACCTGGCCCGCCTCGCCCATCACAAGCGAGGCCACGCCCAGCAGGTGCGCCATCGAAGGGATCCTGGTCCCCTTGCGGCGCTCGATGTGCAGGTGGCGTGCATAGTCTAGAGCCTTGGTAAAGCGGTCGCTCAGGTGCAGTTGCTCGGCTTCCATCGTCATCTCCTCTTTCTGGCCTGCGGCGCGTGCGGAATCTTGCCGGCTGCCTTCGACGCCGACCCGTCCGCGGTCTTACTCCGGAAGGTCGAACGGTCTCTATGTTGTTGATAGGAGTGGTGGCGGGAGGCGGGATCGAACCGCCGACCTACGGGTTATGAATCCGTCGCTCTAACCATCTGAGCTACCCCGCCGGAAGGGCGCAGCCGGACGACTGCACCACTCTTGATGATACGGGCGGTTGATTTTAAGGTCAAACCACCGCGCGGGGTGCTTTGGGTTCGCGGGTAACGGTCCTTTCGTGCCTTGCGCGTCGTGCCTTGCGCGAATGGCGGTCGTCGCCACGCCATGGTTGTAGACTCACCTGCATGAGCAAGTTGCGAGTGGCCGGGGTGATTCCGGCAAGGCTCAGTTCGACGCGCCTTAGCCGCAAGGTTCTGCGCGAGATCGCCGGCCGGCCCATGGTGGAGTGGGTATGGCGCGCTGCCCAGGCGAGCGGCCAGATGGACCCCGTCGTGGTGGCGACCGATTCCGATGAGGTGGCTGCGGTTTGTGGCGCGCGCGGGATCCCGGTGGCGATGACTTCGCCGGAGTGCGCCAGCGGGTCAGATCGGGTGAGGGAAGTGGCGCGTCAGATCGACGCCGACATCTATGTGAACATCCAGGGCGATGAGCCGACCCTGACGCCCGAATTTTTCCAGCAGCTGCTGGCACTTTTTGACCGCCCCGAAGTCGAGGTCGCGACGCTCGCGGTGCCTTGTCCGCCGGAGGAATTCGCAAATCCCAATGCGGTGAAGGTGGTGACGGCGCTGGATGGTCGCGCCCTCTATTTTTCCCGCGCAACGATTCCGTTCGATCGCGATAAATCCGGATTCACCGGCTATCGCAAGCACCTGGGCATCTACGCTTATCGCAAGGCCGCTTTGGAACGGTTTGCGGCCTTACTGCCCTCTCCGCTGGAGAAGCTAGAAAAACTGGAGCAGTTGCGATTGCTCGAGAATGGCATTGGCATCTACGTGGCCGAGGCGCCGGCCGACACGATTGGCGTGGATACGGAAGAAGATTTGCAAAGGGCGGAGGCCATTTTGCTGAGTCGCATGAGCTGACAGAATTCCGTCAAGGTGAAATTCGGAATTACGCGCAAGAACCGGGGTGCAGCGCAACACGCAATCCGCGAAGATGGTTCTCGTGAACAGCGCAACCCAATTCGAACAATCCATGCCAACGATGCCGATGCTCAATCCGAATACCGCGTGGGAACAAGTACAGCGCCGCGATCCAGCCGCGAATTTCTTCTACGCCGTGACCACCACCGGTGTCTTCTGCCGCCCCACCTGTACCAGCCGCCGGCCACTGCGCGATAACGTCAAGTTTTTTCCGACCGCAGTAGATGCCGAGGCCGCCGGTTATCGCCCCTGCAAGCGATGCAAACCGACGGCAGAATCAAGCAGACCGTTGGATAAGATTCGCGGCCACCTTGAAAAGAACCTCGACCGCATCGTGAAGCTCGACGAACTCGGCCGCGTGGCCGCCATGAGTCCCTTCACCGTCCAGCGGCTCTTCAAAAAAGAAATGGGCGTGAGCCCGCTGCAATATCAGCGCGCGCTGCGGGCGGGCCGCCTGCGTGGCGCACTGAAACAAGGAGACACTGTGACCAACGCAATCTACGAAGCGGGGTTTGGCTCTTCGAGCCGTGCCTACGACGGAGCGCAACTGGGAATGACGCCGACCCGCTTCGCGCAAGGAGGCAAGGGAGAAGAGATTCGCTTCACCACCGCCCGTTCGCAGTTTGGATGGATCGTTGTGGGCGCGACCGATCGTGGCCTGTGCTGGCTGGCGCTGGGCGCAACTTCGGCGGAGGCCGAATCCAGCCTGCGTGAAGAATTCCCCGCAGCGGAATTGCGCCGCGATAAGACTCTCGAATCTGCTGTGGCCGCTGTCGTTGCCGAAGTCGCCGGAAGCGCGCCGAAGTCGCAGCTGGCCCTACCGCAGGTCGACTTGCGCGGAACCGCTTTCCAACTTCGTGTGTGGCAGGCACTGCGCAAGATTCCGCGCGGCGAAACCCGAACCTACAGCCAGTTGGCGCGCGATCTGGGCGATCCTAATGCGACGCGCGCGGTGGCCCGCGCCTGCGCTCTCAATCGGGTGTCGCTGGTGGTGCCGTGTCATCGCGTCGTCGGCGTCAGCGGTTCGCTCACCGGCTATCGCTGGGGCGTGGATCGAAAACGTCAACTGCTCGATGCGGAACGGCAGTCCTCACGCTGAATTCTGACAGCCCGAAGTCCCGGTCGTTGCCCCACCGGTCGAGTTTCCGCCGTGGGGCAACAAGAACAGTCTGGGCCTATTACAGTCGCGCGCCACCCGAAGCCTTGATCAACTGACCGGTGACCCAATACGAATCATCGGAGGCCAGGAACGCTGCAATGGACGCGATGTCGCGAGGCTGTCCAATGCGACCAAGAGGCGTTTCGGCCTCGGTCTTCTTCTGGAAGTCGCTGCCAATGAAGCCGGCCGCGTGCACGCCCTCTGTCTCAACCATGCCGGGGTTCAGCGAGTTGACGCGAATCTTCTTCGCTCCCAACTCACCTGCGAGCGCCACTGTGATCGAGTCGACCGCACCCTTCGTCGCGCTATAGACCGAACCCGTGGGGACGCCTGCGGCCGCGACCGAGCCGATGTTAATGACGCTGCCGCCATCGGGGTCGAAGTGCTGCAGCGCAGCCTGCGTCGTGAGCAGCAGACCCAGCACGTTCACATTGAATTGCTTGTGAAAGTGTTCTGGCGTGACGGCTTCAACAGGGCCGAACTCATAAACGCCCGCGTTGTTGACGAGAACGTTGATGGGACCAAGTTGCTTGGCTACCGTGGAAACAAGCGGTCCAATCGATTCGGGATCGGCGAGATTGGCCTGCACGGCGATGGCCTTGCCACCCGCCTTCTTGATTTCGGCGACGACTTTGTCTGCGCCCGCTTTGCTGCCCGAATAGTTGACTGCAACGGAGGCGCCACGCGACGCCAGTTCCAGCGCGATGGCCGCGCCAATGCCTTTGGATGCGCCGGTAACCAGCGCCACTTTTCCTTGAAGATCGCTCATAATCTCTGCTCCAGTCTCGCATGTCATCACTTCGACATTTCGACAACTGTCGAATTGATTAGGCAGCCAATGAAATCGATTCAGATTCGTTGTGGAAATGTTTTTTGCGGTGTTTAGCGGGAGTTGGAGGTGGGGATGGCCAGTGAGGCGAGGATTGCGGCGGCAGCCTCCAGCACGCCAGGGCGCAGCGTCAAAAAATGATACTTGCCCTTACGCCGGACGTCGATCAACCCAGCGTTTTCAAGCTCTTTGATGTGGTGGGAGAGTGTCGCGGCAGAGATAGGAAGGGCTGCCCGCGCCTGCGAACAGCCCAGGGGACAGTTCTCCTTGGCGATCTTTTCCAGCAATTCAAAGCGGCGCGGATCGGCCAGGGCTTTCAGAATGGCAGTGCGCTGTGCCCGCGTCAGGCGCGGGGTTTTGCCCGAAGACTTGGAAGTTGCTGGATTCGCGGCGTTCACTTGAGTGTCCCTATCTTCGATGCAATGGTAGCGCAATCGGATTGGCAACCGGATTGGAGTGCGACCCGACGGTGCGCATTTAAGCCCATTTCGGTTGGAACAGGGGTAGAATTGGTTCGCCTGAAGAGAGGTCTGGAAGGGAGATTCTGCGATGAGCAATCTTCTCTTGATCTTCACGGTGGTCTTTGTGCTCGTGATCGCGATGGCTTGCGTCGTCGGGATTGTGGTTATGCTCGGCAACATCGGCACCATGGAGGAACCGCCCTGGCGTAAGCGAAGAGCGCAGCGGCGATCCGCCGCTGCCCGCCACCTCTTCAGAGATGTGCACTAAGCGCGCCCGATTTATCTTTCTGGGGTGACGCTCTTGGTTGCGACTGCCAGCAGCGTTTGAAACTGCGGCGCTTCGGCTTCCTTGTCCACCACCGAAGCCTGCACGACCGCAAATCCAGCCTGCTTCAGCATGGACTCAACTTCTGTCTCCGTGAAGCCGAGCCACTCATCGGCGTACATCTCGCGCGCTTCTTCAAACCGATGCTTGGCCAGATCGAGAATCACGATGCGGCCACCGGGACGCAGAATGCGACCCGCTTCGCGCACCGCGCGCTCCGGATGCGCCGCGTGATGCAGCGACTGCGAGAAGAACACAAGATCCACGGTGGCGTCGTCGATAGGAACCTCTTCCATATCGCCGAGACGAAACTCGATATTCTTCACGCCGCTGCGCAAAGCCTGCTGGCGTCCCACTTCGAGCATTTTTTCTGACGCATCGACGGCGATCACGCGCGTGGCGCGCTGGGCCAACAGTAGCGAAAACGTCCCGTCGCCCGCCCCCAGATCGGCGATGACCATTGGCGGCAGCAGGCTCAAGAACGCATCGGCCAGGCTCTTCCACGATTTTCCCGGTACGTAGTCGCGCCCCATCCGTCCCGCAACACTGTCGAAGAAGGCGCGCATCCGGTCCTGGCGCTTCTTCACTACTCGGCGCGCCGTCGCCCGGTCCTCGGCAGTTGCGGCAATCTCGCGTTCTGCCTCCGCAAGCAGCTTGTCCAAGACTTCGCCGCCAGACGCGGATACCAGCTTATAGAGACTGCTCTTTCCCGTGCGCCGATCTTCCACCAATCCGGCCCGCTTCAGTTGCGATAGGTGCGTGGAGATGGTGCTCTGGCCCATTACGAGGATTTCCTGCAGTTCGGCCACAGAGAGCTCTTCCTCCTTTAAAAGCAGGAGGATACGGAGCCGATTGGGATCGGCGGCGGCGCGCAAAATTTTCACGATTGACGGCATACACGTTTTCTGTTACATATCAACATATCACGATACAACGATATAAGGAGTTCTGAAATGGCAGCTACCACAATCGAAGTCGCGCAACCCGCTTACAAGGTCGCAGATATGTCCCTCGCGGAATGGGGCCGGAAAGAGATCAACATCGCCGAGCACGAGATGCCGGGTCTGGTGTCGATCCGCAACAAATATGCGGCAACAAAGCCGCTGGCGGGCGTGCGCATTACCGGCTCGCTGCACATGACCATTCAGACGGCCGTGCTGATTGAGACGTTGGTGAGCCTCGGCGCTGAAGTGCGCTGGGCGAGCTGCAACATTTTCTCCACTCAAGATCACGCAGCCGCCGCGATTGCCGCCGCTGGCGTGCCCGTCTTCGCATGGAAGGGCGAGTCGCTTGAAGAATATTGGGATTGCACCTACCAGGCGCTGAATCACAAGGGCGGCAAAGGCCCCGAGCTCGTTGTGGACGATGGTGGCGACGTGACTCTGCTGATCCACAAGGGCTATGAGCTTGAGAACGGCGACAAGTGGGTTGACACGCCCTCCGGCAACCACGAAGAGCAGGTGATCAAGGATCTGTTGAAGAAGGTTTTCGCCGACGATCCGCAGCACTGGCACAAAGTGGTGAAGGATTGGCGCGGCGTCTCAGAGGAGACGACCACGGGCGTCCATCGCCTGTATCAAATGTTGGAGAAGGGCAAACTGCTCGTTCCGGCCATCAATGTCAATGACTCGGTGACCAAGTCGAAGTTCGACAACCTCTACGGTTGCCGTGAATCGCTGGCCGACGGCATCAAGCGCGCGACCGATGTGATGGTGGCGGGCAAAGTGGCTGTGGTCTGCGGGTACGGCGACGTGGGCAAGGGCTGCTCGCATTCGCTGCGTGGCATGGGCGCTCGCGTCATCGTGACGGAAGTCGACCCCATTAATGCGCTGCAGGCGGCGATGGAAGGCTTCGAAGTGACGACTGTGGAAGACACGCTCGGCCGCGGCGACATCTACGTCACGTGCACCGGCAACGTGGACATCATCACGCTCGAGCACATGAAGAAGATGAAGGACCAGGCCATCGTCTGCAACATCGGCCACTTCGACAACGAGATCCAGATGGACCTTCTCAACGGCGAAGCCGGCGTGACCAAGCTGAACATCAAGCCGCAGGTGGATTTCTATACCTTCCCCGACGGGCACGGCATCTTTGTGCTGGCTGAGGGACGCCTGGTGAACCTCGGCTGCGCGACGGGTCATCCGAGCTTCGTGATGTCGAACAGCTTCGCCAACCAGACACTGGCGCAGCTCGACCTGTGGAAGAACAAGGACACCTACAAGGTGAACGTCTACACGCTACCCAAGAAGCTGGACGAGGAAGTGGCTCGGCTGCATCTGGAAAAGATCGGCGTGAAGCTGACGACGCTTTCAACGCGGCAGGCTGACTATATTGGCGTGCCGGTCGAGGGTCCTTACAAGCCGGAGTTTTACCGCTACTAACGCAGCAACGATCGAAGCAGAAGGGCCGCGCAAGCGGCCCGCTGCATTTTCTAAATTAAAGGCGTCCGACGAATGAAAGCGAAACCAAGTTTTTCATTTGAATTATTTCCTCCGCGCACACCGGAAGGCGCAGCCAAGTTGCCCGGTGTGCTCAATCGGCTGGCGGCGGTGCGTCCCGATTTCTTTTCTGTCACCCACGGAGCCTGCGGTTCCGATCAGGCGGGCACGTATGAAACGCTGCTCGCGGTGGTGCGGCACACGGGCTTAGAGGCAGCCGCGCACCTCACTTGCGTCGGTTCAACCCGCGCCCACATTGCAGCGTTGCTTGAGCGTTATCGCGATGCGGGTGTGAAGCGCATTGTCGCGTTGCGCGGCGATCTGCCGGCAACCGCTTTGACTTCGCCTGCGCCGGGAGAGTTCCGCTACGCCAATGAACTGGTCAGCTTCATTCGCGCGACCCACGGCAACGCATTTCAAATTGAAGTGGCCGCCTATCCTGAAATGCATCCGCAAGCACCCAGTCCCGCCGTGGACTTCGACAATTTCAAACGTAAGGTGGACGCAGGCGCTGATGGCGCGCTGACCCAGCTCTTCTATAACGCTGATGCCTATTTCGATTTCATGGATCGTTGCGGTAAGGCCGGCATTACGATCCCGGTCACCCCCGGCATCATGCCCATCACGGGTTTCGCGAACACGGTGCGTTTCTGCGATGGATGTGGCGCCGATTTGCCGCGCTGGGTGCGCCTGCGGCTGGAGCAATTGCAGGACGACAAAGCGGCTCTGCTCGACTTCGGCCTGGAAGTGGTGACGCGCCTTTGTGAGAAACTTCTGCGCAGTGGTGTGCCGGGTCTGCACTTCTACACCATCAACCTGGCAGAGCCGACGTTGCGGCTATGGAAGAACCTGCAACTGCCCATGCCTGCGAAGGCTGAGTGCGTTGAGGGAGACAGCGTACTGGGAGTCCCCGCACCCATCGAGATTGGCCTTTCTGTGGCGCCGGCTTAGCTGCGCTCATTTCGGTGCGGGCTCGAAACACGCCGCCGATCAATTCGTTTCAATGAGGACTCTCGCAACGAAAAACCCCGGCTGCGGCTGGGGTTTTTCTTTATGCATTCCTGATTTGGTTTTCAGGCGCTGTGCCGTAGGATGACTTCACCCCCGCAGGATTTGCCTCGATTCTTCCAGTCCAGTTGCAGTGTCTTCAACTAGCTGATCTCCGGCCGCCGTATTTGTCTGCGTCGCAGAGGCAGCCGAGGTTCTCCATACCAGCACGCGGAGTTTGGAAAACATGCACAGTTCGTCAGGAAGCGAAAGCACCCAGAGCAGCTCACCTCCAGCCCAGGACGCACCCTGGCTCGGATCGCAGATACAACGGATCCTCGACCGAATCTACGAGAAATACAAAGATGTCGACGACGGAGCCGTCGCAACCTACATACCCGAGCTAGGCAAGGCCAATCCGAAGGATTTTGGGATTTGCCTGGCTACGACCGACGGCCAGATATTTACAGCGGGCAATTGGGAGCAGGAGTTCACGATCCAATCGATGTGCAAGCCCTTCGCCTTTCAGATGGCCCTGGAACAGCATGGCACCGAAGAGACGCTGAAGCATGTGGGCGTGGAGCCAAGCGGGGAAGCGTTCAACTCCATCGAACTGGACCCGAAGACCGGTCGTCCCTTCAATCCCATGGTCAATGCCGGCGCCATCGCGGTCGCCTCGCTCATCAAGCGCAGCCCCGTCGAAGCGGGAGTGGATGCTTTCGTCGAGACGATGGGCAAAGCCGCGGGGCGCAAGCTGCGCATCGACCAATCGGTGATGGCATCGGAAACGGCGACCGGCAATCGCAATCGCGCCATTGCCTACATGCTGCTCAACTCGGGAATCATCGACGAAGAGGTGCACCAGTCGCTTCATCAGTATTTCGCGCAATGTTCCATGCTGGTGAACTGCAAAGATCTCGCGATGATGGCGGCTACCATGGCCAACATCGGCAACCAGCCGCTGACGGGCGAGCCGGTTTTCAATTTTCAATTGCTCAAATATGTGATGGCAGTGATGTTTAGTTGCGGCCTCTACGACTACGCGGGCAACTGGGCAGTGGAAGTGGGACTGCCTGCAAAGAGCGGCGTCTCCGGCGGCATCTTCGGCGTGGTCAACCGGCAGCTTGGCATCGGCGTCTACTCGCCCAAGCTCGACGCGCAGGGCAACAGCGTGCGCGGCATTCTTGCCTGCAAAGAACTGGCAAGTCATCTCGGTTTGCATGCATTCGACTTCAGCAATGTGGGATCAAGCTTTATGCAGTGGCTGTTGTAAATTGTGAGTTGCCTTTTGCCCGAACAACCGATGCCAAACTCTCCACGTGGCACTGTGCATGAGGCACATTTGCTCGGCCTTCAACGCGGCGTAGGAGCGCTTCACATAGACGTCGAACTGCGGTGGCCAGCCGATGGTGGAGCGACGCTCGGAATAATCACCATCGGCCCACTTTGCGAGCACCGCTTTATATCCCACAACATGCGTAACAAAATCGAGCAGACACTGCGGCATCTGCTCTTCGACGACGAGGTAGGCCTTCTGGATAATGATCTGCTCGCGAATATTGTTCAGCGGCATGAAGATCGTTGTCATCCACAGCACCCACTCCTTCATCTCTCCATCGAGAATGGGAAAGCTCTGCGTCTTGCCTTGTTTTTTCAACAGCGATCGATAGGCAATGTCGCCTGCCTCTGACGCCACATAGAGCGGCCCATAAAACTCATTCAGCCGCTTGTTGACCAAATCGAGTTTGTCGCGGCGTCGCGCCAGCATCCGCGCGCTCAAAAACGTGATCAGGTAACCGGCGAACGCAAGAATAATCGTGAGCATCGCCGCGTTCTGCAAGACTGTCGGAACTGACAAGATGTCCATGGCAAACCCGTGCCTTCGCCAAAAGTATAGGAAAGAGCGAACCTATCGGGATGTGATGGCGACGACACCGGTGCCCACCACACCCGATCGTTATTTGGGTCGGCGCGCGGGACCGGGCATCTTCTCTCCGGGAATCACTTTGATCTCGAATAACTTCGGCCACAGCTTGCCGGTGACAAAAAGCCGATCGTGCGCCGCATCGTAGGCGATTCCGTTGAGTACGGCTTCGTCACTCGATCGCTCGCTTGCTGGCAGCAAGCCGCTCAGATCGATCCATCCCAGCACTTTGCCGGTTGCGGGCGCAATGCGCGCAATGCGGTCGGAGTGCCAGATGTTGGCGTAGATCTCTCCATGCACGAATTCCAATTCGTTCAACTGAGGGACTGGCTTCCCATGATCTTTCACCGTCACATGCCGCAAATCCTTGAACGTCGCGGGATCGAAAAAACGCAACGTCGCCGTGCCATCGCTGAGAATCAAGTTCTTACTGTCGTGCGTCAGTCCCCAACCTTCGCCGTCGTATTGCAGCGCATGCAAGAATCGGAATCTGGTGCGGTCGTAAACCAGCGCGACATGCGCCTGCCAGGTGAGCTGGATGAGCGTGTTCCCCCAATCCGTCAATCCCTCCGCAAAATACTTTTCAGAGACATCCTTAAGCAGCAGAATGCGCCCGGTCTCCAGATCCTCTTCGCGCAGCGACGACTTGCCATTGATCCCGGTGCTCTCGTAGAGATGGTCATCTAGGAAAATCAGCCCTTGAGTAAAAGCCTGCCGATCGTGCGGATAAACATGGACGATGCGATAGGTGTCTGCGGCGAAGGCTTGCAATCCGAAACAAACAAAAATGACGGCGCCAACGACGAAGCGGCGAACGGCAACGAAATGGGATGTCAGAAATTCCATCGGCTGGTGGCTTCTTACGCCCTGTTAGCTAGCCCCGAGATAGATGAAGCGCAGCAGGAAAAGCACCGCAAGAATGTAAAGCAGCCAATCCTGCTTGCGATAGTTGCCGGTGGCGAGATGGAGCACGGCCCACGCGATGATGCCGAAGCCGAGCCCATTGGCAATTGAATACGTCAGCGGAATCAGAACCAGCGTAAGAAATGCGGGAACGGCGACCAGCGGTTCGGTCCAGCGAATTTCCGTAATCGTCGCGAGCATCAGCGAACCGACAAGGATCAACGCCGGCGCAGTCGCCGCTTGGGGTACGACGCCCACAAACGGTGCGGCTCCTACAGCGGCAAGAAATAGCAGCCCCGTAACAATCGCGGTCACGCCGGATCGGCCGCCCGCTGCCACACCTGCGGTCGATTCAACGTAACTGGTCACGGTAGACGTGCCTGTCAATGAGCCAAAGACTGTGGCCGTTGCGTCCGCGAGCAGAATCCGATTGAGCCGGGGAATGGAATGGTCGGCGGCGATGAGGCCGGCGCGTTTGGTGACAGCCACAAGTGTTCCGAGATTGTCGAACAGATCGACGAAGAAGAAGACGAAGACGATCTCAAGCAATCCCTTGCTGAGGGCGCCGCGAATGTCGAGCTTGAGAAACGTCCCGGCAAGGCTGCCAAATCCGCCGCTGGCCGGTGTCCAGTGCACCAGGCCCATCGCCCAGGCGATCGCCGTAACGCTGAGCACGCCGATAAGGATTGAGCCGCGCACCTTCTTGATTTCCAGCGCGACCATCAGGATGAGGCCGAAGAGCGCCAGCGCCGCGGTGGGATTGCGAATGTTGCCGAGCCCCACGAGGGTTGCCGGATCGCCGACGACAAGGCCCGCATTGCGGAATCCGATGAAGGCGATGAAGAGGCCGATGCCGCTGGCGACGGCAGCGTAGAGTTCATGCGGGATCGAGCGCAAGATCATCTGGCGAATTCCCGCGGCGGTGAGCGCAAGAAAGATCACTCCGGAGAGAAAGACCGCGCCGAGCGCAGTCTGCCAGGGGATGTGCATCTTCAGGCAGACGGTGTAAGTGAAGTAAGCGTTCAGGCCCATGCCCGGCGCCAGCGCGATGGGGTAGCGGGCGATGACGCCCATAAGAATCGAGCCGAACGCCGCCGAAAGACATGTTGCCGCAGTCACCGCAGGAAGCGGCACACCGGCTGCGGCGAGAATCGCGGGGTTCACCAGGACGATGTAGGCCATCGTTAGGAAGGTCGTGATTCCGGCCAGAATCTCGGTGCGCCAGTTCGTTCCCAGATGAGTGAATTCAAAATAGCGTTCGAGCTGTTTGAGCATAGGCGGGTGCTTTTAGGAAAGCACACACGCCTCGCAACGCAAAGTGATTTGTAGGACCGACACGAATTCACGCGCTCAAATTGCTTGCGGATCCAATTTTCTACGACGCAAGAGCCAATCCATTGAGCTACCCTGCACGACTATGGAGAATACAACGACGAGGTAAGTAGCGCCGAGCATCCATGAGCGGCCCAAAGCCTCGGGCACCGAGAGAGCCAGCGCGATCGACAACCCTCCTCGCAGACCACCCCAGGTCATCACAAATGTGGAACTGCGATGTGCCGGCTGAATGAGGCGAACGAGTGCCAGCAGCAAAACCACCATGCCGAGTCGAACCAGGTTCACTGAAAGGATTGCGGCGAGTCCTATGCGTAGCGTCGCCCAATCCAACGCGATCGCCATGACTTCGAGACCCAACAGCACGAACAGGATCGAGTTCTGGATTTCGTCAATGACCTCCCAGAATCCGTCCACGCTGCCTTGGGCGATGCTTCCCTTTTCCAGATCGCGGTTGAAGTGGCGCAGAGCGATGCCGGCGACAACGGCCTCAAGAGGCGCCGAAGTGCGCAACAGATCGGCCAGCACGTAGCCTCCGAGGGCGAGTGCGATGGTGAGCAAAATATCAACCTGGTAGGATTCGACGCGGCGCATCAGTTGCGATGCGGCCCATGCCGCCACGATGCCCACCGCGATGCCGCCGCCTGCTTTGGCCAGCAGTAGCCCTGCAACATGCGCGGCGGTGGGTGCCTGGCCGCGCGCTACCTCGAGCATCGTGATGAAGAGCACCGCTCCGATGCCATCGTTGAAGAGCGATTCGCCCGCGAGCTGCGCCTGAATCCTCTTGGGAACGCCGACGCGGCCCAGCATCTCAAGTACGGCAATGGGGTCCGTTGGCGAGATGAGCGCGCCGAAGATGAGGCACTGCATCCAGGGAATCCGGCCTTCGCCAAACGCCGCCATGAGTGCCGCGACGAGTAGAAAACAGACAGCCGTTCCCGCGGTGGAAAGGATCGCAACCGTGAGCTTCTCGCGAACCAGTTGTTCCAGATCGAGCAGAAACGCGCCTGCAAAAAGCAGCAACGGCAACATGCCGCGCAAAATCAGGCTGCCGAAGTCGATTTGGCGCACCAGGTTCGCTGCCCAATGCTGGATGCCGGGAATCTCCTGCGCCGCCACCATCAATGCCGCCGAGACCACAACCGTCAGCAGCATGGTGCCGATCGTGATCGGCAGCTTGAGCCAGCGAGTGCTGATCAAGCCGAAGACGGCCGCAATCGCAAACAGCAGTGAGAGAATTTCGAGGGTGGTCATGAGCGCAAAGGAGAAGCGATGCACCTATCGTAGCGGACTCATCTAGCTCGAGCAGCGAATTTGGATTTGAGCATTCCGCATGAGAGCGTGCGGTTTGCGAGCTCACAGCAGTTTTGCAGCATCCTTGGCAAAATAGGTCACGATGAAGTCCGCGCCCGCGCGGCGGATGCCGAGCAGCGACTCCAGGATGGCACGATCCCGGTCGAGCCAGCCCTTCTCAAATGCAGCCTGCAGCATCGAGTACTCGCCCGACACCTGGTACGCGCCGATCGGCACCCCCACGTGCTCACGCGCCGCACGTACCACGTCGAGGTAAGGCATCGCCGGCTTCATCAGGATCATGTCTGCTCCCTCGCCGAGGTCGAGGTCTATCTCGCGCAGAGCTTCGCGCAGATTGGCGCCATCCATCTGGTAGGTCCGGCGATCCCCAAACTGCGGCGCTGAGTCTGCCGCCTCGCGAAACGGCCCATAAAATGCCGATGCAAATTTCGAGGCGTAGCTCAAGATGGGCGTTTGGGTCAGGCCGTCTTTATCCAGCGCGCTGCGAATTGCGGCGACGCGGCCATCCATCATATCGCTGGGCGCGACAATGTCGGCCCCGGCTCGCGCGACGCTTGTTGCGGTTCGCGCCAGCAATTCGAGTGAAGGATCATTGTCGACGTCGAATCCAGTCGCCGTTTCGACCACTACGCCGCAGTGGCCATGGCTGGTGTATTCACACAAACAAACATCGGCGATCAGCACAAGTTTCTTGCCTGCTGCAGATTGCTTGAGAGCGCGCAGTCCGCGCTGCACAATCCCGTTGTCATCCCATGCGCCTGTGCCTTGCTCGTCCTTTGCGTCGGGCAAGCCAAAGAGGAGCAGGCCGCCGACGCCGAGTTTCACTGCCTCTTCCGCTTCCCGTACCGCTTCATCGACGGAGAGATTGAAGACGCCGGGCATCGAGCTGACGGCGTTGCGCACACCCTCGCCAGGGCAGATAAACAGCGGATAGATCAGGTCGCCGGGGTCCAGCGTAGTTTCACGGACCAGGGCACGCAGCGACTCACTGCGGCGCAGACGGCGCATCCGGCTTTCAGGAAAGCTCATGCTTCGATTGTAAGTCAGGGCTCATCGGCCTGAAAGTGACCGATGGCACTCGGCGGCGAGCTACCTCAGAAGCTTGCGCGTTACGGGAAAACGCTGGTCACCCGATCACAACTGGTCGTAGAGAACGGTATTGCGATAGCCGAGGAGCGTAACCAGCGTCCAGATGCCGAGCGCAATGCCGAGAGGAAAGGTGTGGAACATCGCAACAAAGGCTGCCACCACTGCGACCACACGTCCCCACGGTGCGCGCTCCATCAGGCCCCACCCCGCAATCAGCGCCAGTGCGGCGCGAACCACGACCACGGCCCACATAAAGTGCAGGAATCCAGGTCCCAGGAATCCGGGTCCAAAGGGGCCATGTCCCCACGGGCCAAATCTGCCATTGAAGAACCCGTTGGCAAAGTGGAGCCCAACGAGGCCAAAAACGAGCGAAAGGCCACCATAAACAAACCAGACAATGCTCAGCGCCCGGATTCGGCTGGCATAGGACTGCAATTGGAAAGCAAAGTTGGGGATCGGAGGAACCGGTGCCGCCAGAGGACGGCCACATTGCGGGCATACCGCCTGACCCGCCACCAAAGCCTGACCACATGAACTGCAAAACATCGTAGCCACCTCCGAAGTCACTCCTGAGCTTAATACGGAGTACGGGAGCGGCTAGTTCCGCCTTATTCAAGCCCTGCTGGATCAGTGAGGCCCAAATGGAACGCTATTCGCTGGCGGACGGGATCCGGGCCTTTTCTCCCAGCGTTCCTCGTGCCGGTCGTCGCGCAGAGTGAGCGCCATGATATGACCCTGGGCATCGCGCTCCACCGCGACGCGGGTGATGCTGGTGCCATTGGGATAGAAGAGCAGGGAGAGCGTCTCGGCAGCCAACTCCGCGATCTCGCCATGCACGTTTTTCTGGTAGAGCTGGTCGCCTTGCCGGAAGAGCGTCACCCCGAGCTGGCCGTGCTCGTCAAAATAATCGCCGACAAAGGCGTCAAGCTGAGTTGAATTGAGATGCAGCGCTGCCGGGTGCAGGGGGATCACCAGTCGCTCCGCAAAAGGGCCCGGTTCCTGCCGGGGATCGCGGTGGTGTGCCAGCAGCCAGCGCGGCACCTCCGGTTCATTAAAGGCGCGAAACCAGCAATCGTGCGTCAATCCCTGGTAGACCCAGAAACGAATGTGCCCGCCGGCCGCCTTGAAAGCGTCAAATATCAACTCGTCTTCGCGGATTGGAACAACAGGGTCGAGGCTGCCGTGAAAGATCCACACAGGTGTACGTCCCAGCGCATGCGCGTACTCCGCCGGCAACGTGGAGACCTCGCGCCAGCGATCGGGCGCGTAGCTCCAGAAAACGCCCGAGGCGGCAATGGCAATCGCGGCCCAGCGCCTGGGATACGTCCGAGCCAGCTCCCAAGCGCCATAGCCGCCCAGCGAGAGGCCGGTAAGGTAGGTGCGCGCCGGGTCCGCCTTGAACTCGAGGGTCTCCTCGTCCAGCGTCCCCATGGCCATGTTCATCATGTCGGGGTCAGTCCAGTAGTGGCCCTGGGGACACTGGGGCATCACGATAATGAAAGGCCAGCGCTCCGGATGATCCCGTATTGCTTCAGGCAGGCCAATCTGCGTCTGCCACATACCTTCCCCGCCGCGCTCCCCGCGCCCATGCAGGAAAAGGATGATCGGCCACTGCTTGTGATCGTTGCGCCGCCACTCCTCGGGTAGATAGACCTGAAAATGGTAGGTGACTCCGCGCAAATCGAGGGTGCGATTCAGAAAACCCGTTTCCTGAAACCCCTTCGGGCGCGAGGGGCGAGGCCCGGCGGTCGCGCCGGCAGTGATGGGCGCTATAAGGCCTCCAACAAAAATGCAGGCCGCCAGGGTTCTCCAGATGCGGTACATACAGTGCATCCATCATAGTGCCAGGACCGGTGAAGATGGGCCGATCGTTAGGCGGCCTGCGCGGACGTCCCAGAGAGAGCAACATACAGCATTTCTTTCGATCTTCCTGACACTTTACTTATGAACCGGAATGAAAGAATCAGGAAGACCGGCGGAAAGGGCCGGCAGCACGCGCAATGAGCACACTGCAGCCCGGAGACACACTCGACCATTATCGAATTGATGCCGCGATGGCACGCAGCGGAATGGCCGCGCTCTATAAAGCCACCAATCTCAGCGACGGCAGCCAGGTAGCCATCAAGGTGCCGCTGCCCGAAATGGAGGCCGATCCGGTGCTCTTCGAGCGCTTCAAACGCGAAGAAGAGATTGGGCAGTTGCTCGATCATCCCGGAGTGGTGAAGACCATCAACGGCGAAGGCCGCAGCCGCGTCTACATGGTGATGGAGTGGGCTGACGGCCGGTTGCTGCGCGCCATTTTGAACGAAGAGAAGAAGCTTCCCGTCGACCGCGCCGTCAACCTCACTCTCGCCATTTGCGACGCTCTGGACTACATGCACAAGCGGGGCATAGTCCACCGGGACCTGAAGCCTGAAAACGTGATGGTCGATGCCAAGGACGGGATCAAGCTCATCGACTTCGGCATTGCCATGAAGGAAGATGCGCGGCGGCTCACCTTTGTGAATATGACCGCGGCGTTGGGTACGCCCGACTACATCTCTCCCGAACAGGTCAAAGGCCAGCGCGGCGACCAGCGCAGCGATATCTACGCCGTCGGCATCATGCTCTATGAAATGCTCACCGGCCGGGTGCCATTCGCCGGTCCAAATCCACTGGCTGCGATGAACGAGCGCCTGCTGCACGATCCCGCTTCGCCGCGCGAGTTTACCCCGGAAATCTCGCCGGAGCTTGAGGAGATTATTTATCGCACGCTCGAACGCGATCCGCGCCATCGCTATGCCAATGCGCACGAGATGATCTGGGACCTAACCCACCAGGAGCAGGTGGGCGTGGAAGATCGCGGCGTTCGCCCCACATCGCGGCGTGGTCGTCGCGGCGTCAACAAAACGATGGTGCTTTATGCGGGCATGGCGCTGGTACCGGTGTTGTTATTCGCAATCATGCTGCTGATGGCCAAGCGGTGATGACCTTCGCCGCGCGGGGGTATCAGGCGGGCAGCTGCTTGAGAATCTTGCGCGCACGGCGCGACCATGGACGTTCGCGGCGACGCAGGTAGCGCGGCATGGTGGGCTCTTTGTCCAGCACCTTCTGCGCCCATTCGCGCGCCTCGGTGTTGCGGCCTTCCGAGGCAAGCAAATCCGAGAAATTCAAATAAGTCTCTGAAAGGGTCGAAGTCACCGTCACCCGGCGAAACAGGGCTTCCGCTTTGTCTTTCTGGCCGGTCAGCGCATACGCCTGGGCGAGCAGAGCCGGCGCTCGATTGAAGTCGTAATTGGGTTCCTTAGTGACCACTCGCTCCAGGTCGGGCAACGCCGCGTTCGCATCTCCGAGCAGTACGGCGCAGACGCCGCGGTGATAGAACGTTTCGAGCGTGTTCGATCGCGCTGCAATGGCCTTATCGAATGCGACGCGTGCCGGCTGCAACTTGCCATCCTCCATCAGGAGTTCGCCCAGCTCCTCGTAATTTCCTGCGGATGGATTGTCGCGGATCATGAGTTCGAGTGCATTAATGCGCTTGCCGCGCGAAAATCCCTTGAAGGAGTCATTGAGCAGGCCGATATCCGGAAGCGCCTCGACGAAGAGATACACCAGGGCGCCGATGGGGCCGAGAAACACGATGACGTAGAACCAGAACGTGTCGGGACGGCGGCGAATGAAATGAATGATCGCCGCGGCCTGCAGCAGCAGGCCCCACGGGTAGAAGAGGTGGGTGAGCATTCCCATAAGGTCGGTGTCTCTTGCGCCCGATTATAGCGGCGACTGCACCCCAACCTTCGTGACACCGATTACGCCAGGCGTTTTGCCGCTTCACCGGTACGAGTCGTCGCGATGTACCACGAATTCGGGATACGCGCCGCCGCCCAGTTCGTGCAGGTCCATGCCGATGCGTTCGCCGTCCGGGTCCACGCGAAACGGAACGAAGCGATTGAGGACCCAGAAAAGTAAATAAACCAACGGCAGAAACAGGCCGAGCAGCGTGGCGATCCCGATAAGCTGTGCAACAAACTGGCCCGGCTGCGGCGCGAACATTCCGGCTGCAAGCAGCCCCCACACACCGCTGGCGCCGTGCACTGTGACAGCTCCGGTCGGGTCGTCGACCGAGACAGCCAGTTCCAGCACTTCGACCAGAAGCGGTGTCATCGCGCCGGCCACCAATCCGGTAAAGAGTGCGGCCAGGGGAGACACGATTCCTGCGCAGGCGCTCGACGTCACCAGCCCCGCAAGCCAGCCGTTGGCGCACAGGCTGGCATCCGGTTTGCCGAAGCGGACGCTGGTGACGGTAAACGTGGCGGCCAGCGCGGCCGCCGCGGAGAGCAATGTGTTCACGCCGGTCAGGGGCAATGCCGACGGCGCAGCGTTGAGCCAAAGCAGGGCGCCGGCCATGTTCCATGCCAGCCAACCGACGAGTGCCACGAGGCAGCCGAACAAAACATAGACGGCGTTATGCCCCGGCATCGCGGTCGACAGGCCTTCCTTGGGAAACTTGCCCCGCCGTGCGCCGGCGATCCAAACAACACACAAGGCGCAAATGCCACCCATGACATGCACAGTGCCCGCCCCACCGCCGTCGAGAAAGCCCGCGCCGAGTCCGAAGTTCGCGCCAAGCCCAGCCAGCCAGCCCCCGCCCCAGGTCCAATGTGCGATGAAGGGAAACACCAGCACGCCCAGCACCGCAGCAGCAGCAGCGGCTGCGGTCAGCCGCCAGCGGTCCGCGCCCGATCCCCAGGGAATGAGCACAGTCAGCGCGAGAGCGAGGAACTCGAAGAGTGTTGCCAATTGGGCTCGTGGCGATGCCGTGCCAAAACCTGAGAGCGCAATCGAGCCGGTGCCCGCCCAATTCCACGGCTTGCCGGCTAGATGAAAGACGTGGCCCTGTCCCGCGAAACCGTCGGCAATCGTCGCGCCCACCAGCGCAAACACAATCACCGCCACCGAAATCATGGCCAGGGAGCCGAGCAGGGATTGCGCTGCCGAGCGCGAGCGGCCTAGTCCGGTATTGATCAGCGCCACGCCGGCGATTGCGAGAGGCGCAAGCAACAGCAGGCCCAGGGCGAGAACGAAGACCGTTTCCGTGAAGTCAGGCGCGCCGGGAGCGGTCATGAATTTCCTTCTTCCCCCGCCCCATGGACGAAGTTCTGTCCATGGGAAGTTCGCGGCCCCATGTGGCCACGCACGGCGACTGTCAGGCCCATCCCTTCAACCGCAAGGCCGCACAGCACAAAGGCGGTTCGCGGCGCAGGATCGGGAAACAGAAGAATGGCTGCGATGCATAGGAAGAATCCAGCTGGCATCACCAGCAGCCCGGCATATTTCATGACCGTACCCTTTTCTTTCAACTCAGCACGCACAGAGCCAGAAGAGTCGTGCGGCATTCGCTTCATTCGATAGACAACCGTCCCCCGGACATTTGTCCGCAATCGACACTGGATTTAGGGAACTGACGGCGGCCGGTTCGAAAGCCCCTATGAATTCTAATGCAACAATTTGTGGCGGCACCGCGAAGGGGACTCAACTCTGGATCCAGGTGCGATCGTTCCGCCGGTTGCAATGCCCTTATGCTTTCTTTTCAACCCGCGAACCATAATGAGTTATGTACATTCGCCTCAATCGAACCCACCGTGCCCTGCCAGTGATTCTAGGAGTCCTTACCCTGGCTAGTGTCGGCGTGTTGTTTGTGTGGGACGCGGCACCTCGCCTGTTTCCGGCGCATGCTCATAACGTACTTGCGGCGTTCCCTCTGGCCTTGATCGCGGTCGCCTATCTCGTCTACCAGACCGCGCACCGGCCCGCGCCTTTGGAATTTCTTAAAGCCGTTCTGCTTGCAGTGGCGTTCCTCTTCTGGGCGGCTAATCAATTGTGGCCCGACTTTCCACAGGCCACGCTGTTCAATGACATCGCCATCGCGCTGTTCGTGCTCGACGTGTTTCTGGTGATGATTGGCTGGCCCGCGAGTTCACCGGACGAAGCATTCGCGGAAACCTATATCGCTCCCCAGCCAAATCGGCGGCTATGACGTCGGGATGCAGGCGCTCTCTCGCGGATAGGTGCGCCGTTGTTAGGGATAAGGAACTCGCGGTGTAGTGAGACCTGAGTCTGGTGTGCTATTTTGATCGCAGAAATCTCACTCTCTGGTACAAACAGTGTCAGGAGAACGGTGGGATTTTCCCTTCGTGGAACTTCGTCACAACATACAGTCTTTTCAGCAGAATACAAAAGTTTTGCGTCCCGAACATTTTTTCAAATTTGAGACGCAGGAACGTTTGCGAAGCCGCTTCTGACTGCTATATTGAATTTTCGGGGTCATCCGAAGCTCAGCTTCCCTTTGCACATAAACAGAATTTGACCGCTACCTATGTGTCCGCCAGCACAGCGCACATCGAGCGGCACGAACACGAAGAAAACGAAGCAGGAAAGCATTCATGGCGCAGATATTTGAACGCAGCTCCAATGCTTTGGCTCGCGCGAGCCTGGTTCTCACGGGGCTGCTGGTGATTGCTCTTGGAGTTACGCTGGACCAGTTACAGCGCTCCCCATGGGTTACACGGCAGGGACAGCGACCGGAGCAGCCGGTGCCTTTCAGCCACAAGCACCACGTGCAGGGGCTGGGGCTGCAATGTCAGTACTGTCACGTCACGGTCGAGAAGTCGAGCTACGCGGGCATCCCTCCGACCAAGACCTGCATGAACTGCCACGCACAGATATGGACCAACGCACAACTTCTTGAACCGGTCCGCGCCAGCTGGGCCACGGGTGAGTCTCTCGTCTGGACCAAGGTGCACGATCTTCCTGATTTCGCCTACTTCAACCATTCCATCCACGTAAACAAAGGAATCGGCTGCGCCAGTTGCCACGGCCGCGTCGACATGATGCCGCTGATGTATGCGCAGAACACGTTGCAGATGGAGTGGTGCCTTGACTGCCATCGCAATCCCGCAAAAAATCTGCGGCCCACCAGCCAGATCTACAACATGGCCTGGGAAAAGCCGGCGGAGGATCGCCCGGTGTGGTGCTCGGTGGCAGGGGACGACAAGTCCGGCGTGCCCACCGCCGAAAGCGTCAACTGCGTAACCAAGGATCCAGGCAGCGCGTCGCCTGAGGTGGCCTCGCTGCATTTGCCTGCGCTCGGCGCAAAAGGCCTTTCCGGCGACGTGGCCGCAACCGGCGTGCCCGCGCCCGTTTCTTATCAGAAGTTCACCAGCCAGGATGACCTCGGCCACTTCCTGGTGCAGCACTACAAGATTCGTACGCCGCGCGACCTTACGAGCTGTGAGGTCTGCCACCGATGAGCCGACACGAGCAAAAGGGAACCACGAAATCGACGGGGAACACCTTGGAAAACGAAAAGAACAAGGCTGCCCAGACCGTGAACGAGGCGCCGATGAGCCTGGCCCAGGTGCGCGAAGAGCTCAAGGGCGTGAAGGGCAAGCGGTATTGGCGTTCGATTGACGAGCTGGCCAATACCGAAGGATTCCAGGCAGCTGTGGAGCGCGAGTTCCCATCGGCGGCGCAGGAGTGGGTCGATCCCGTTTCGCGGCGCGGCTTCCTCAAAGTCATGGGCGCGTCGATGGCGTTGGCCGGACTTGCTGGTTGCGCCAAGCAGCCCGACGAGCCGATCTATCCCTATGTCAAGGCGCCGGAAGATCTGATCCTCGGCAAACCCAACTATTTCGCTACAGCGCATCCATTTGTCGCGGGTGCGGTGCCAGTACTCGTTAAGAGTGATCAATACCGCCCCATTAAAGTCGACGGCAATCCAGAGCATCCCTACAACCACGGCTCGTCCGATGTATTCACGCAGGGAACGCTGCTCGAACTCTACGATCCCGATCGCGCCAAGCATGTCACCTACCGTGGCGAGCCGCGCGAGTTTGCAGAATTCACGCAAGCCCTGCGCGAAAAGGCGGTTGCAAGCAAGGATGGAACCGGCCTTTACTTCCTCAGCGAGACCATCACGTCTCCCACGCTGGCGCGTCAATGGAAGGCCGTACAGGCTGCCTATCCCAAAGCGAAGCTGGTGCAGTATGACCCGGCCGTCGCGGGAACCTGGCTGGCCAAGGGCGTCAATGTCCAGTACGACTTGACCCAGGCCGACGTCATCGTTTCACTCGATGCAGATTTTCTGTCCGGCGCAGCGTATCCCGGGTTCCACAAGCTCGTTGCCGACTATTCCCAACGCCGCAAGAATCCAGCCAACGGCATGAATCGTCTGTACTCGGTGGAGAGTTCGACCACTACCACCGGCATGAAGGCCGAGCATCGCCTGGGCCTGCGTGCAAGCGAGATTCCGGCGTTCGCGGCAGCCCTCGCTGCAGCCGTTGGGGCATCCGGCGTGGGCGCGCCAGCCTATTCCTGGACTCCCGAGCAAACGAAATTCCTCGCCGCCGTTGCCAAGGACCTGAAAGCCAGCGCCGGCAAGAGCATTGTGATTCCCGGTCTCTATCAAGATGAATCGGTAGCCGCGCTCGCTCTGGCCATCAATACGGCGCTCGGGAATGTCGGCAAGACAGCTCTGGTTTCCTCCGAGCCGTCGATTCCGCTGCCCAGCGATCAGTTGGCCGACATCAAGTCGCTCGTCGCCGATCTCAATGCCGGCAAAGTGGATTGGCTGGTGCTTCTAAACACCAACCCGATCTACAACGCGCCTTCGGATCTGAACTTTGCCGAGGCCTTCGACAAAGCGAAGACCGTCGCGCATCTCGGCCCGCATGTCGATGAATCCGGGGAGATCGCACACTGGCAGATTCCCGCGGCACACTATCTCGAATTCTGGTCCGATGCTCGCTCCTACGATGGCACAGTCTCGGTGGTGCAGCCGCTGATTGATCCACTCTATAACGGCAAAACAGCGCACAATATTTTCCAGACATTGCTCGACGAGCCGCTGCTCAGCGCGTATGAAGCTGTGCGCACTACGCAAAAAGCCAACATCAAGGGCGACTTTGAAGCAGGCTGGCGCAAGGCGCTGCACGATGGCTGGATCGCGGACACTAGCTTTGCGCAGGGTAAGGGAGCTTCAGGGCAAACCCTCGCATCGAAGGTCCCCGCACCGTCGTCGAAAGACGCGATTGAAATCGTCTTCCGCCCCGATCCCAACATCTACGATGGGCGCTGGTCGAATGTGGGTTGGTTACAGGAACTGCCCAAGCCGGTCACCAATCTCAGTTGGGACAATGCCGCCATCGTCTCCGGCGCGACGCTGGCCAAGAACGGCTGGGAAGAAGACGACATTCTTGAAATCACCGTGGGTAATGGCAAGGTCAAGGCACCCGTCATTGTTGCTCCGGGTCACCCCGACAATTCCGTTACGGTCTATCTCGGTTATGGCCGCGAAGCAGCGGGCCGTGTCGGTTCTGCCGCGGGATTCAATGCGTATCTGATTCGTCCCACCTGGGCACCGCTCTATGCAATCGGCACGGTTGCGAAGGTTGATGGTAAGTGGGGCACGGCGATCACCAAGAGCCACTTCCAGGATCACCGCTCCGCCACGGTCAGCGGCCAGGGCAACGGCAACAACTCGCTCGAAGCCGATGAGGCCATCGGCGAGCGTGGCATCATCCGCTACGCCACTCTGGATGAATACAAGGCCAACCCGAATTTCGCGCATGAAGGCGAAGGCCGCGACACGCCCGAGATGGGCACCTCGATGTTCCCCAACTGGACTTATCCCGACAACAAGTGGGGTATGTCCATCGACATGAACAGCTGCGTGGGCTGCAACGCCTGCATCGTCAGCTGCTATGCCGAAAACAACATTGCCGTGGTGGGCAAGCAGCAGGTGCGCATCGGCCGCAATATGCAATGGCTGCGCATCGACACCTACTTTGAAGGTGATCTGTCCGCGCCCCGCGCCCACTTCCAGCCCATGACCTGCCAGCATTGCGAGAACGCTCCCTGCGAACAGGTTTGCCCGGTCGGCGCCACGGTGCATACACCCGAAGGCATCAACACCATGGTTTACAACCGCTGCGTGGGCACCCGCTACTGCTCCAACAACTGCCCATACAAGGTGCGCCGCTTCAACTTCCTGCTCTACTCCGACTTTGAGACCGAGAGCCTGAAGCTGTTGCGCAACCCTGATGTTTCGGTTCGCTCGCGCGGCGTCATGGAGAAGTGCAGCTACTGCGTCCAGCGCATCTCGGCAGCCAAGATCGAGGCCGACAAGGAAAATCGTGCGATTCGCGATGGCGATATCGTGACAGCCTGCCAGCAGGCCTGCCCCGCTTCCGCCATCACGTTTGGCAACCTCAACGACAAGACAAGCAAAATTGCAAAGCTTCGTGCCGACGAGCGCACTTACCAGGTACTCGCCGACCAGAACACACGCCCGCGTACGACGTACATCGCGGAAGTCCTGAATTTGAATTCCGAACTCGAAGAAACGCCGGTCGTCCATTCGCCGGCGAAGGGTTGATGTCACGATGGCAACCAGAGAAGTGAAACCCAACGACCCTGGTATTGACCCGGCAACGGGAGAATTCAGGGTAGTAGGCACCAGTGAGACCTTCCGGTCGGTCACCGACAAGATCACGCGCATAGTGCTTACCCCGCACACGCCTCTCGGCTGGCTGATGCTGTTCGGCATTGCCGGCGGCGGTGCCACCGTGCTGCTCGCGGCGGTCACCTGGCTTTTCCTGAAGGGCGTCGGCATCTGGGCCATTACGCAGCCCGTCGCCTGGGGCTTCGCGATTATCAACTTCGTCTGGTGGATCGGTATCGGCCACGCCGGCACCCTGATTTCCGCCATTCTGCTGCTCTTCAAACAAACCTGGCGGAACTCCATCAGCCGCTTCGCCGAGGCCATGACGATTTTTGCCGTAGTCTGCGCCGGCATGTTCCCGCTGATTCATGTGGGCCGTCCATGGCTCGGGTACTGGCTGTTCCCCTATCCCAACTCGATGTCGATCTGGCCGCAGTTCCGTTCGCCGCTGTTGTGGGACGTGTTTGCGGTTTCGACGTATGCGACGATCTCCGTAGTGTTCTGGTACATCGGCATGATCCCCGACTTCGGCACCTTCCGCGACCGGTCGGAGTCGAAGATCGCTCAGTATTTCTACGGGCTCGTTTCGCTGGGCTGGCGTGGTTCCATTCGCCACTGGATGCGCTATGAGACGGCTTCGCTGCTGCTGGCGGGTCTGGCAACGCCCCTGGTGCTCTCGGTTCACACGGTCATCAGCTTCGACTTCGCCGTGGCGGTGCTGCCCGGTTGGCACACCACCATCTTCCCGCCCTACTTCGTCGCCGGCGCCATCTATTCCGGATTCGCCATGGTGCTCACCCTGGCCATTCCGCTGCGCAAGTTCTATCACCTTGAAAACCTGGTGACGGAGCGCCACATCGACAACATGGGCAAGGTCATGCTCGCCACCGGCTTCATCGTGGCCTACGGCTATGGCATGGAAGCCTTCATGGCCTGGTACTCGGCCTCGCACTGGGAAGCCTTCATGTTCTGGAATCGCGTCTTCGGGCCCATGGGCTGGTCCTACTGGTTGCTGATCCTGTTCAACCTGGCCATTCCGCTTACCACGCTGTGGTCGCGCAAACTGCGCACCAATATCTCCTTTATGTTTTTCATCTCCATCGTGGTCAATATCGGCATGTGGTTTGAGCGCTTCGTCATTGTCGTGACGAGTCTCTATCGCGACTTCCTGCCGTCCTCGTGGGGAACCTACCGCGCCACCAAGTGGGACTACATGACCTTCATCGGAACGATGGGGCTGTTCACCACGCTGTTCCTCTTGTTTGTGCGCTTCCTGCCCATGATTCCGATGAACGAAATCCGCATGATCCTGCCGTCGGCCAAAATCAAGGCCAAAGCGGCAGCAGGAGGCGGTGACTGATATGCCCGCACGCGAAGGAACCTACGGCCTGCTGGCCGAATTCGATACGCCGAGTGATCTGGTAAGAGCTGCGCGGCAGGCTCGCCAGGATGGCTGGCGCCGTCTCGATTGCTATACGCCCTATCCGGTTGAGGAAGCGGCCGAGGCCATCGGCTTCCACCGCAACAAGGTGCCGTTGTTGACGCTGGTTGGCGGCTTGATGGGTCTCGCAGCAATGTTCTCCCTCGAGACATGGATCTCGACCCTGGCGTTCCCATTGAACATCGCCGGACGCCCAACCTATTCATGGCCGGCATTCATCGTTCCCGCTTATGAATGGACCATTTTGTGGGCCGGTCTCTCGGCGGCCTTCGGCATGCTGGCGTTGAACGGATTGCCGTCGCTCTATCACCCGCTGTTCAACGCGCCGAACTTCCGCAACGGCGCGACGACCGACAAGTTCTTCCTCTGTCTCGAGGCACTCGATCCGAAGTTCGATCTCGCGGAGACAAAGAATTATCTCAGCGGATTTCAGCCGGTCTCGGTAGTGGAGGTGGAGTACTAATGCAAGTTGACCGCCTCAATTACAGAGAACAGGGAAAAGGGACCAGGGAACAGGCTCCATCCCGGGTGCCCCAGGTCTCGATTTTGAGACCTGGGAAACCGCTGGCTCTCGCATGCATGTCCGCTTTGCTTCTCGTTGTCGGATGCCGCCAGGATATGCAGGACCAGCCGAAGATCATTCCCCAGCGCGGTTCGGAAATGTTTGCCGATCATCGCGGCGCGCGTCCCCAGGTGCTCAACACCGTGGCCCGCGGCCAACTCGATGTGGACAGCTACTTCAATACCGGCGTGATTCAGGGAGCCAACGGCTACAAGGAAGAGCAGAATCTGATGCCTTTCCCCGTGACGCTCGATGTACTCAAACGCGGGCAGGAACGCTTCAATGTGTACTGCACGCCCTGCCACTCGCGCGTGGGCAACGGCCAGGGTGAGATTGTGCAGCGCGGTTACAAGCCAGCCGCCAACCTGCATGACCAGGTGCGCACCTCGCAACCCCTTTCGCACTACTTCTATGTAATGACGCATGGCTACGGCGCCATGCCCGACTATCGTGCGCAGCTGACACCGGAAGATCGCTGGGCCGTCGCGGCCTACATTCGCGCTCTGCAACTGAGCCAGGCGGCCACCGTGCAGGATGTGCCCGCGGGTGCAGCGGTACGAGATTTGAAGGACATTGCGAAAGAAGAGAATCTGCCCGCAGGGTATGCGCAGCCATGGACTCTGCCCTCAACCGCCGTGCAGGCCTATCCGCCGATTACCAAGGAAGGAACTCCGGGCATGGCTCCAGCCTATCCGGCAGATCCGTTGATTTCGATTCCAGCAAGCAAGCCGGCCGCGCCGGCCGGGAAGTAAGGACTAAGGGATGGCTCACGATACTCACGTCAACACGCTCCCCGCGAATCTAAGCGCGCCGGCCTTTGTGGATGGCTGGAAGATGCGCGCGCTGGTAGTGGGCGCGGTTTTCTCGGTGATCGCCGTGATTCTGGCGTTCCTGGGGCAGGCGCAGGACCATCTGGGCTGGGATCATTTCCTGCGTGCCTGGGTTCTCGGCATGGTGCTCACCTTCGGCTGGTCGGTCGGCGGTTTGGCGTTGCTCATGGTGCAGTACTGCTCCGGCGGCAAGTGGGGCTTGCTGCTGCGCCGTCCGCTTGAAGCCATGAGCCGCACGCTCCCTGTGGTCTTCATCTATTGGGCAGTGGTCGCGCTCAATCTGAAAAAGCTTTACCTCTGGGCGCAGTTCAATAACCTGAGCGATACGGCCGCGGCGCTCAAAGCCGGCATCATCAACGAAGCTCAGCAGCACTGCATCGACTTCAAGCGCCCCATGCTGAATCCCGGCATGTTCATCTTCGTGGGCGTACTCTGTTTCGCCATCTGGGCCTTCTACGCATGGCGGCTGACCTCGCTAAGTCTCAAGCGCGACTCCCAATCGCCCTCCACGACACCCTATTGGATCAAGAAACTGGAGAACATCAGCGGTCCCGGCATCGTGGTCTACGCCCTCACCATGACCGCTTCGGTCATCTATTGGGTCATGTCGATGGACCCCACATGGTTCTCCTCGGTCTACGGACTTCTGTTCCTCGTGGGCCAGGGCTACTCGGTGCTGGCGCTCAGCATCATCGTGGCCATCGCGCTCTCCAAGGCCGAGCCCTTCAAAACAATTCTTCGCCAGACCGAGCAGCACGACCTGGGCAAAATGACTTTCGCCTTCGTCATGCTGAATATCTACCTCGGCTTCGCGCAGTTCCTCATCATCTGGTCGGGAAACCTGCCCGAAGAGATTCCCTGGTACCTCGATCGCATTCGCGGCCACTGGGGCGTCATCATCACGCTGGACTTCATTTTCCACTGGCTGATCCCGTTCTCCATGCTGCTGTCGCGCGACATCAAGCGCAACAAGAAGCGCCTCACCCGCGTCTGCCAATGGATGATCTTTGCCAAGGCCTTCGATTTGTTCTGGCTTATCGAGCCGAACTTCAAAGACGCCGCGCGCAATCTCCACTTCAGTTGGGGAATTCTCGAATACGCCGTAGTCCCCGTGGCGATGGTTTCTTTCTGGATTGCCTTCTTCTGCGTGCGGCTGAAATCGCGTCCGCTGGTGCAGACCAACGATCCGCATGTGGCGGAGATTCTGGAGCCTGAACATGTCCACGCTTGATCACAACGAACCGGAAGGCGAAAAGGTTCTCGGCTCGCACGGCCCCAGGCCGGAAGACATCGACACGTCGCTTGGCTACGAAGCCTCCGACGTGCGCGTCACCGGCATTGTCGTCTTCCTCACCGCACTCTTGATCTTCGTTGCCGTCGCGGGAGTGCTCTCCTACGGCATGGGCAAGCTGATCAACGCACACATGAATAAGGAAGACGGACCCACCAGCAAGTGGGCCTCCACCGTCAACATTCGCGAACTGGGCAATCTGCCCACCAATCCGGAGATGCAGCACAAGGTTGCCGAATTAACGCAGCAGTTCCCCACACCGCGAGTTCAGACCGATGACGGCAACCAGGATGTGGCCGACTTGCACGCGCGCGAAGACTTGCTGCTCGAGCACTACAGTCGCGTGGATGGTGCGGACGGCAAAGTGCGTATTCCCATCGAGCGCGCGATGGAGCTGATTGCACAGCGCGGATTGCCGGTCGCGCCCGCCGTGCAGCAGGCAACACTGATGGCCGGCGATAGCACACCGCACGTTCAGGTCCCGCTCACTAACGGATTTGCACGCACCGGCTTTGAACAGGATCAGGCAGCCGCACAGGCCGCTGAAGCCAAGCAGAAGCAGTAAAGGAGTCGCAGTGAAGCAGTGCTCAGCACCAATCCGTAGAAGTTGGCATCCCGCGGCCCCGACCGCTGCAGCCGGAATTGTGCTGTGCCTCGCCTTGTTTGCTGCGTCCGCTAGTGCGCAAGTTTCAAGCTACGCCGATAAGCAGGTGGGCCCCGTCAACGATGCCGCGCCCACTTTGCTCAGCAAGGTCGCCATCGATCAGCGTCTCAATCAGCAGGTGCCGCTGAACCTCGCATTTACCGACGACGCGGGCAAGCCCGTGCATCTCAGCGACTACTTTGGCAAGAAGCCCGCCATCCTCGCACTTGTCTATTACCGCTGCCCCATGCTTTGCTCTGAAGAACTCGACGGCCTCACCAGCGCGCTCTCCATGGTGCGCTACGTTCCGGGCAAGGACTTCAGCGTAATCGTCGTCAGCATCGATCCCAGTGAAGGCCCCGATCTCGCCGCGGCCAAGAAGCGCAGCTACCTCAAGCGCTACGGCCATCCCGAAACGGCCGACGGTTGGCACTTCCTCACCGGAGCCCAGCCCAACATCGATGCGCTCACTGATGCGGTCGGTTTCAAGTACGTCAAGCTCCAGGTACCGGGCAGCACTGCAACGCAGTACGCGCATGCCAGCGCCATCCAGATTGTGACGCCGGAAGGCAAGCTGGCCCAGTACTACATGGGCGTGGAGTACTCGCCCAAAGACATGCTGCTGGGCCTCAACGAGGCATCGGCCAATCGCATCGGGTCGCCGGTCGACAACATTCTTACGTACTGCTATCACTACGATCCCCAGACCAACACGCATTCGTTGATTGTGGCGCGCGTGGTACAGCTGGGCGGATTTCTTACGTTGATCCTGCTGGGTGGATTCATGACCATAATGTTCCGCCGGGACTACCGGCAGGCGCACCAGCCCGTGACAAACACCCCAGTGAAAGAAGCAAAGGTGAACGGATAACGGAATGTCTCACATCAGTCCAGTAATCTGGCAGTTTCTCGTCAAGTGGATGACGAACTTCGCGCTGTTCCCGCCGGAGGCGTCGAAGATCGCGCCGCAGATGGACGCGCTGTATTTCTTCATGACTCTGGTCAGCCTCGTCGGGTTGACGATCGTCGTTCTGCTGCTGACGAGCTTCTCCATCTTGTATAGCAAGAAGCGCCACCCGGTCGCGGTACAGATCGAGGGATCGACGCTGCTCGAGGCCACATGGACCATCATCCCGCTGGGCCTCTTCCTGGTCATGTTTGTCTGGGGCGCGCTGCTTTATTTCCGCATCTATACTCCACCCGCCAACGCCATGAACATCTACGTTGTTGGCAAGCAGTGGATGTGGAAGGCGGAGCATCCCGGCGGCCAGCACGAAATCAATGCGCTGCACGTGCCGACAAACCGTCCGATCCAGCTCACCATTATTTCGCAGGACGTGTTCCATAGCTTCTCGATTCCGGCATTTCGCGTAAAGCGCGAAGCCATTCCCGGCCGCTACACCTCGGTTTGGTTTGAAGCCACAACGCCCGGTACCTATCACCTGTTCTGCACGCAATATTGCGGCACGGATCACTCGCACATGATCGGCGACGTGGTGGTGCTCACGCCCGACGACTACAAGAAGTGGCTGGTCAGTTCTACCAGCGGCGCCTCGCTTGCGCAGAACGGTGAACGTCTTTTCGCCAGCCTGAGCTGCAACGCTTGCCACAACACGCGGCCCGACGCGCGCGGTCCTAGCCTGGCCAATGTCTATGGATCCACCCTGACTCTTTCGAGCGGCCAGAAAATCACAGCGGACGATGCCTACCTGCGCGAAGCGATTCTGAATCCCTCACAACACACCACCGTGGGCTACGCGCCCATCATGCCCACCTATCAGGGGCAAGTCAGCGAAGAAGGCGTAATCGACCTGGTGGAGTACATCAAGAATCTCAACTCCGACTACCGCGTGCAGCAGACCACTGCCACAACGACCTTGCTGCCTGAGAGCGAAAAAGCAACTCCCGCTCCAGCGGCACAAGGGATGGTGAAGCAATGAGCGACACAATCGTTGTACTTCCCGATCAGTCCACTGCCAGGATTCCGAAAATGAATTACCTGAGCAAGGAGAACGGTCTGCTCAGCTGGCTCCTTACCGGAGACCACAAGCGGATCGCCATTCTCTATCTGATCTCGATCAGCTTCTTCTTCTTTATCGGCGGAGCCCTGGCCGGCCTCATCCGCCTCGAGCTGTTGACGCCGCAGAGCGACCTGATGGCGACTGACACCTATAACAAGGTGTTCAGCATGCACGGCATCATCATGATCTTCTTCTTCCTCGTGCCTTCCGTGCCGGCCACTATCGGAAACTTCTTCATCCCGATGATGATCGGCGCTAAAGATTTGGCGCTGCCGAAGATCAACCTGCTCAGCTGGTACCTCTACATGGCGGCCGGCATGCTGGCCCTCTACACCATGATGTCCGGTGGCGTCGATACCGGCTGGACCTTCACCACGCCACTGTCCACGCACTACGTCAACACCCACGTGCTCACCACGGGCATGGCCGTATTCATCGCCGGATTCAGTTCCATCTTCACCGGCTTGAACTTCATCGTCACCATCCACAAGATGCGCGCCCCGGGCATGACCTGGTTTCGCTTGCCTCTCTTTGTGTGGTCCAACTATGCCGCCAGCATCCTCATGGTGCTCGGCACCCCGGTGCTCGCAATCGCCATCGTGCTGCTCGCCCTTGAGCGCACCGTAGGCATCGGCGTCTTCGATCCCACCAAAGGCGGCGACCCGCTCCTCTTCCAGCATTTGTTCTGGTTCTACTCGCACCCCGCCGTCTACATCATGATTCTGCCGGGCATGGGCGTCATCTCCGAAGTCGTCTCCACCTTCAGCCGCAAGCGTGTTTTCGGCTACACGGCGGTCGCGTTCTCCTCGGTGGCCATCGCGGTGTTCGGCTTCTTCGTCTGGGCCCACCACATGTTCATCATGGGCATTTCGAATTACGCGGTGCTGGTGTTCTCGCTGCTCACCATGCTCGTCGCCGTGCCCTCGGCCATCAAGATCTTCAACTGGGCCTTCACTCTCTACAAGGGTTCGATCACCTTTGAAACGCCCATGCTCTACGCCTTCGGCTTCATGGGATTGTTCACCATCGGCGGCATGACCGGCGTCTTCCTCGGCGCATCAGGTACAGACATTCACCTCACCGAAACCTACTTCATCGTGGCCCACTTCCACTTCGTCATGGTCGGCGGTATGTTGATGGCATTCCTCGCCGGCATTCATTTCTGGTGGCCCAAGATGACCGGGCGCATGTATCCGGAGAAGATTTCGCAACTCGCCGCCGTGGTCACCTTTATCGGTTTCAACCTGACCTTCTTCCCACAATTCATCCTCGGCACACTGGGTATGCCGCGCCGCTATGCGTCCTATCCGCCGGAGTTCCAGGTGCTGAACGTGTTCTCCACCGCGGGCGCGACGATTCTGGGCGTCGGCTACCTGCTGCCCGTTCTCTACCTCACGTGGTCGCTCAAGTACGGCGCCATCGCCGGCAACAATCCGTGGCAGGCCACGGGCCTCGAGTGGCAGGTGCAGTCGCCGCCGCTCACTGAAAACTATCCTGAAATTCCGATTATGGATCACGAAGCCTACGACTACGATTGGCTCGAACGTCAGAAAGAAAAAGAGGTGGCCAGTGTCGGATAGCACAGCAGTCGCGCACGGCGCAGCCGCAGACGCTCACCACGAGCACCCGCCTTATCAGCGCCACCACTTCGAGACCATCGCTCAGCAGAACGATGCCACCAACTTTGCCATGTGGCTCTTCCTGCTCACGGAAATCATGTTCTTCGGCGGCCTGTTCACCGCCTACCTCATCTATCGCAACTGGTACTACCCCGCGTTTGTCGCGTCGTCGCATCAACTCGACATCTTCTGGGGAAGCTTGAACACCTTGCTGCTGATCACCTCCAGCTTCACCATGGCCATGGGCGTGTGGTGCGCGGAGTTGCGCAAGAAGAGTGGCCTCGTTCTATGTCTGGTGTTGACCTTCATCCTGGGCCTGGGCTTCCTCGGCGTCAAGACGGTGGAGTATCGCGAAAAATGGGAGAAGCACCACATTCCCGGCCTGCACTTCAGCGTGCAGTCCTTCGTCAATCCCGCTTCAGACCCCGAAGTGCACGACAAGTATCCCAACGACCAGCCCTTGTCGATGGATATGGCGCGCCATACCGAGCTCTACTTCTTCCTCTACTTCGCCATGACCGGCATGCACGCCGTGCACATGATCATCGGCATCGCAATCCTGGGATTCATGATCTTGCGGGCGCAGGCCGGAGCCTACACAACCGGGCACGTAACCTTTGTCGAGAATTTTGGACTCTACTGGCACTTCGTCGACATCGTCTGGATCTTCCTTTTCCCGCTGCTCTACCTGATCAGCAGACATTGATTAAAGGACAAACGGCATGACTGTAAATCAACACGAAGAAACACCCGAGGAACACGAACAGCACCATCACATCGTGAGCCCCAAGATTTATCTCATCATCCTGCTCTCGCTGCTTGTGGGAACCGCAGCGACGGTCTGGGCATCGTTTATTGACCTCGGCCCGTTCAATCCGATCATCGCGCTGGCCATTGCGTGCACCAAGGCCGTGCTGGTTGTCCTCTTCTTTATGCACGTCAAGTACAGCAGCAAGCTCACCAAGCTGACCGTCGGCGCGGGGTTCTTCACGTTCCTCGTCCTCATTGGGATGACGCTGGCCGACTACTTCACCCGCGCCTGGGGCCGGTGGTAGAGCGCCAACGCTGAGCAATATCGAGGGTCGCCCGCAGGCGGCCCTTTTCGTTTTCATCGGGTCGAAGCGCCGCCGCCTGATTGTTGAGCCCGCATCACCTCGCTACACTCGCCGCCTGAAATCTCCGCCTCGGCCCTCCACAATCGAAGAAGAGCCTTTCGTGGCTAGCCTCCATGCCCACCAACTCTGCCATTCCCGAAGAACTCGCCCACCTCGCCGACCAGCCTCGCGTCCTCATCCGTCGCGACGGCCCTCCGCGCAAAAACGGCCGCTGCGTCGTCTACTGGATGCAGCGCGCCATGCGCATCTTCGACAACCCCGCACTCGACGTAGCGATTGAAGCGGCAAACCTGCTCGGCATGCCGGTCGTCGTCTTCTTCTCCGTGATACCCAACTACCCCAACGCAAATCTGCGGCACTATCACTTCCTCGCGCAGGGTCTGCGCGACGTGGCCGAGGATGCGGCCGAGCGCGGCGTCGGCTTCGTCTTGCGCCGCCATCCTCGCAACTCTCTCGTCGAGTTTGTTGAAGAGATGGAAGCGGCCCTCGTCATCGGCGACGAGAATCCCTGCCGCGAGCCAGAACGCTGGCGTCGGGTACTGGCAAAGAAGCTCCCTGTGCCGTTCTGGACCGTCGATGCCGACGTCGTCGTACCCTCCCGCATCTTCGGTCGTACGTTTTTTCTGCTGCACCATTTCCGCCCACACCTCGAAGCGGCATTGCCAACATTCCTCGTCCCGCCGAAGAAGATACAACCTCTCCACGCCTTCGCGCCCCGCCGTCCCATCGACAGCTATTCGGTAAGCGACGACATCAGCGCCGGCTTTTCCCGCCTCGATCGAACCATCCAGCCTGTGGACAGTTTCACAGGCGGCTCTCACGCCGCCCTCAAGCGCCTCAAGGAGTTCGTCCACCACGATCTGGCGAGCTACGAAACCACGCGCAACCATCCAGAACTGCAAGGCACAAGCCGCCTCTCACCCTATCTGCACTTCGGCAACATCGGCCCGCTCACCATCGCGCTTGCCGTGGAAGATGCGGTCAAGAAAGCTAAATCCACCGCCGCCGCACGCGACCGCTTTCTCGATCAGGTCATCGGCTGGCGCGAACTCTCCGTGCTCTTTGTCCGCCACACGCCCGACTACGACAATTGGGAATGCGCCGAACCCTGGGCACGCAAAACGCTTGTCGAACACACCGCCGATGCCCGTCCGCATCGTTACGACCTGCCGCAACTTGAACGCGCCGAAACCGCCGACGACCTCTGGAACGCCGCTCAGCGCCAGATGGTCGCGACCGGTTGGATGCACAACTACATGCGTATGTACTGGGCCAAGAAGATCCTCGAATGGGCGCCCGATCCGGCCCGCGCATTCGAGTGGGCCATCTCGCTCAACGATCGCTATCAACTCGATGGCCGCGATCCCAACGGCTACGCAGGCATTGCCTGGGCCATCGTCGGCAAGCATGACCGCCCCTGGTTTGACCGCCCGGTTTTCGGTCTCGTGCGGCCCATGAGCGGCGCGTCGCTAGCCAAGAAGTTCGACGCCCAGGCCTACATTCAGCACAACGCTCCTCGCAGCGACCGATAGCCACACGATCTCATGTAACGGCGATCACATCCCTGCAGTTAATGCCGTGGCCTAAAATGGGCCACAATTCCAATCCCGGAAATTACATGTTTCGCATTGCGTAATCCATTGGATTCCGCTTAAGTTCCCTCGGAATATGGCAGAGGAGAGCGGGTGCCGAGTCGGATGCGCGTGAAGATCTGTCAGTGGATGGGCTGTTTCGAAGAGGCAAACCGAGCCGACTGTTGGCTCAAACGTGATTCATCCCGCCCTCGCCCTGGCCTGCGAATTTCGCGCATCGCTTCCATCCTGCTGCCGCTCGTATTCTGTGCCTCCGCATCGCTGGCGCAAAATCCCGCCCCGACCCGCTCCAATCTGCCTCCCCGCGTGGCACAGGCGCAGCAATTCCTTGCGCAGCGTGGCATTTGGGCCAGTCGACCTTCCGCGGCGCAAACCCGGCCTCGCGTAACTCGAAGCGTCGCGCAACCGGAAGCTACCTCTCCGGCCAACGCTCTCTGGCAACCCCTTGGGCCCTCTTCCGTACTTTCTGCCAACTACGGTGCGATCTCGGGCCGGGTTACTTCCATTGCTTTCGATCCATCCGACCCGACGGGCAACCGCGTTTATCTCGGGACCACCGGCGGCGGTGTGTGGTTGTCGACCAACGCCGCTGCGGCCAACCCGCAGGACGTTCGCTTTACGCCGCTCACCGATGCCGTCGCCGCTTTCAGCACTGCCATCGATCCCTCCGTCAGCATCGGCGCCATCAGCGTCCAGCCCGGCACAGGCGTCATTCTCGCCGGCACCGGCGATCCCAATGATGCACTGGACTCCTACTACGGCGCGGGCATTCTGCGCTCCTCCGATGGCGGCGTCACTTGGAGCCTCGACTGGACCACCGCCAATGCGGCGCAAGATTTTTCAGGCGAAGGCTTTGCCGGTTTTGCCTGGAGTACCGTCAATCCCCAACTGGCGGTCGCGGCCGTCACCCAGGCTTACCTCGGCGCCAGTGAGCATGCTGAGTGGCAGTCAAGCTATGACGGGCTCTATTACTCGAGCCAGAGCGGCGCAGCCACAACATGGTCACTTGCGACCATCGAGGATTCCAGCTCGGCACAAATCCAGGGCAACGGCGCAAATTTCGTGCAGCCCCATGGCAATGCCGTCACCTCGGTGGTGTGGAATCCGATACGCAAGCTATTCCTTGCCGCGGTACGCTATCACGGCTACTATCAATCGCCCGATGGCATGACCTGGACGCGCCTCTCCGCTCAGCCCGGCGTCGGCCTCACCGCACGGATGTGCCCGACTAATCCTGGATCAATCGGCTCCATCGACTGTCCGATCTTTCGCGGTACCCTCGCCGTTAATCCCATCACCGGCGATACCTTTGCCTGGACTGTCGACGCCAACAACCAGGACCAGGGCATCTGGCAGGACCAGTGCGGCCTCAGCTCCGGGGTCTGCTCCAATCAAAACATCGCCTTTGCCACTCCCATTGCCACAGCGCCGCTAGAGACCGACGACCCGCTGATGGGGCCCGCCACCATTTCCAACGGCGACTACAATCTTGCGCTGGCCGCAGTACCGTCCGGCCAGGACACGCTCCTCTTCGCGGGCGCCGACGACCTCTGGAGGTGCAGCCTCGCGGTCGGATGTGTCTGGCGCAACACCACCAACGCCACCACCTGCATGAGCGCCCAGGTTGCGGAGTATCAACATGCGCTGGCCTGGAACCCGGCCAATCCAGCCCAACTGCTCATTGGCAACGACAGTGGCCTCTGGCGCTCATTTGACGATGTGGGGGAGACCGGCCCAGTCTGCAGCACAGGCGATCCCAGTCACTTTGACAATTTGAATGGTGGCCTCGGCTCGCTGGCAGAAGTGCAGCACATGTCACAAATCACCACCTCGCCCTACACGATAATGGTCGGCCTCGGCGTCAACGGAACTGCGGGCGTTGCCGGCACCAATGGTCCCACCGCGGCATGGCCACAGATCCTTGGTGGCGAAGGCGGCCCGGTAGCGATCGACCCGACCAATGCCTCCAACTGGTATGTAAACAATCAAGCCGGAGTCTCGATTCATCGTTGTACGCAGCCGACTGACTGCACGCCCGCGGCCTTCGGCACTTCGCCCGTCATCTCGGACGCCGATGTCGGCGGCGATGGATACACCATGCTTCAGCCGGCGCCGTTTCTCATCGATCCGCTGGACCCCTCCCAACTCATCGTAGGCACGTGCCGCGTGTGGCGCGGTCCCGCCGACGGAAGCTCATGGAGCAGCGCCAACGCGATCAGTCCAATCCTCGATGGCGTTACGGGTTCGGGATTCTGCAACGGCAATGCCCTTATCCGCATCATGGCCGTGCTGGCGCTGCCCTCCGGCGGCGAAGTGATCTACGCCGGCACTTACGGCGCGGCGGATGGAGGGGCTACTCTAGCCGGTCATGTGCTCAGCGCTTCCTTGAGCTCCCGCGGCTGGTCCGCATGGCACGACCTGTCTCTCAATCCGGTCAGCAACGATACTTTTCCATTCAACGAACAGAGTGTCGATATCTCCAGCATCTACATCGATCCGCACGATCCAACCGGCAACACGCTCTATGTCACGGTCGGCGGAGTTCCAGCCCGCAACAACAATATCTGGACGGCGTATCAATCCAGCGATGGCGGAGCCACCTGGGCGCATATTTCGGGCGGCCTTCCCTGGTCGCCGGCCAACAGCGTCGTCGTCGACCCGCAGGACGCCAATACGGTCTATATCGCTACGGACGCCGGCGTCTTCTTCACCAGGCAAATCTCAAACTGCTTCGCAACGGGCTCAATCTGCTGGCTGCCCTACGGCGCCGGACTTCCAGACGCGCCTGTGACGCAACTGAGCGCCGCGCCCACGACTGCTTCGCTGAGCGTGCTGGTCGCCGGAACCTACGGCCGTGGCGTCTGGCAGATTCCGCTTTGGACCGCGGGCACGCAACTGACCACCGCCACGGCCGCACCGGCGTCCCTCACATTTTCGAGTCAGCTCAATGGAACCACGAGCAGCGCGCAAACCGTTACTGTGAACAACACCGGGGGCATCGCGCTCTCCATCTCGGCGGTCTTCGCCAGCGGAGATTTTACCGAGACCGACGATTGCCCGAGTGTCCCCGTCAGCGCAGGGGGTACGTGCACCATCCAGGTGCGGTTTGCCCCCAGGCAGGCGGGAAGCAGGACCGGTCAACTCACCATCGGCGCCAATGTTGCGGGCGGTCAACTCACCGTTGCATTGAGCGGAACCGGCCAGTCAATAAGCGGCTTGACCGTGACCCCCGCCCAGGCCACATTCACCGTAGCGACCGTCGGACAGGCCAGTACGCCGCAGACGATTACCATCGCAAACGCCGGTTCAGTCAGCGCCGATCAGCTTGCACTGGCAATCACCTTGCCCTTCAGCATTACGCTGACAAACTGCGGCGCCTCACTTGCGGTTGGAAGCAACTGCACGGCCAGCCTTGTCTATACGCCCGCGGTCATGGGCCCAGTTACGGGCACTCTGACAGTCAGTTCCGCGACCTTCGCTTCGTCCAGTGCGTCTCTGAACGGATTTGCAGGCGCAACCGGCTCGGTGCAGTTCCAGCCCACCTTTCTTAACTTCGCTACAACGAGCGTGGGCGCAACCACCTCTGCGCAGACCGTGACCGCAACCAATACGGGCGCCACGTCGCTCAGCAACTTCGTCCTAGTCGCTTCGAGCGAGTTTCAACTCACCAACAACACCTGCGCAGCTACACTTGCGGCCGGGGCCGCTTGTACTGTCGGCGTTGTCTTTGCTCCCACGTCTGCCGGGCCGCAGACAGGAACCGTCACTGCATCGAGCAGTGGTTTAGCATCCAGTGTGCAGGCGCAGGTCTCGGGCGGTGGGTTCGACTTCACCGCCGCACTTTCCGGCTCGCCCAGCCAGACAGTTTCCAGCGGGCTCGCCGCCAACTACACCATCCAACTCACGCCTCTCGGTGGATCGGCCGCCACTTTTACTCTTCAATGCGGTTCGCTTCCGGCCAATTCCGTCTGCACCTTCAACCCGCCCAGCGACGCAGTGCCCGCCAACGGCACTGGCAGCGTAGTTGTGCAGATCGCCACCGGCCACGCGGTCGCTGCGTCGCACGCTCCGCGCACAATGCCGTGGGCCGCTGCGCCGCTTGCGTGCGCTTTCCTTCTGCTGCCGATGGCCTTCCGGCGTAGGCGGCGCATTCTCCTGCTGGTCGCATGGGTCGCCGCAATGGCCTGCGGTGTGTCCGGTTGTGTCGCATCGGGCGGAGGTTCGGGCGGTGGCTCCGGAGGCGGCCACGGCGGTTCCACGACGCCCGCCGGCACCTACACAATCCAGGTCACAGCGACCTCAAATGGCTTGTCGCATGCGGTCTCTTTATCTCTCACGGTGGACTAGATGCGAACCCAATCCATCCCGCAAGCCGGCGCAGGAGCGCATGCGCTCAACGGCTATACTTGAACCTCAGGCATCTACATACGCACGAGCACAAGCCAACTCAGAGGCCCTCGACCGCAGGGCCGGAACGTGGGGAAGACCGGCAGATGACCGCCAAAGTAACCGAGAAAGAAGTGGAACGTGTCGCCGAATTGGCGAACCTCGAACTCGAGCCCGAGGAGTCAGGACGCATGGTCCACGATCTCAACGCCATTTTGGACTACGTGGCCCAATTGAACGAGCTCGACACCGCGGGCGTTGTTCCACTGGCCCAGATCAGTGAGTTAGAGGGTGCCGGAGGCGCAGGCACGCTGCGTGCCGATACGCGCGTGCCTTCGCTTGACCGCGCAGCCGTGATGTCGCAGGCGCCGGAGACCGACCAGGCCTTCTTCAAAGTTCCCAAGGTGATCGAGCGTTAGGCGCACAGGTCGTGCATCGCCGCCACGGCCGCGACAGTCATAGAGTACGAAGCTGCACCCGGGCTCTTTCAAGAGACCTCAGAGAGGAAAGCGGATTGCCCAGCGAAGTGAAATCGTCCGAGTCGTTCGTACAAAAGCCGAAGAGCCTCAGCGAACTGCGGCACTCGATCGCCAGCGGCGCCACCAGGGCCGTCGATCTGGCCGGTGCCTACTACGACCGAATCGCGCAAGTGAATCCGCGCCTGAACATTTATCTCAGCCTCACTAGAGATCGCGCACTCGAGCAAGCCGCGCGGGTAGATGCGGCCGCGGCGAAAGGCAACCCGCTTGGGCCACTGGCAGGCATTCCCGTCGGCATCAAAGACGTGCTCGTAGTGAAAGGTGCGCCCGCCACGGCGGGCTCCAGAATTCTAAAGGGCTATCAACCCCCTTACGACGCCACAGCTGTCAGCAAGCTTGAGGCCGCGGGCGCTGTTCTCCTTGGCAAGTTGAATTGCGATGAGTTCGCCATGGGCTCGTCGAACGAAAACTCCGCCTATGGTCCGGTCCGCAACCCGGTTGACGCGGACCGTGTGCCCGGCGGCTCCAGCGGTGGCTCCGCCGCGGCTGTCGCGGCAGATCTCGCCGTCGCCACGCTCGGCACAGATACCGGCGGCTCCATCCGCCAGCCCGCCAGCTTTTGCGGAGTGGTCGGCGTCCTCCCCACCTACGGCCGCGTTTCGCGCTACGGCCTCATCGCGTTTGCCTCCTCGCTCGATCGCATCGGCCCCTTCGCCGGCAACGTGCGCGATGCCGCCACTCTCCTCAGCGTCATCGCCGGACACGATCCAAAAGATGCCACCAGCTCGCCCACGCCGGTGCCCAACTACGCCGCCGAGAGTGACAAGCCAGTGGCAGGCTTGCGCATCGGCGTACCCGCTGAATATTTCGCCGAAGGCCTCGACCCAGAAGTGCGCGCCGCCATCGAGAAGGGAATTGACGACCTGAAAGCCGCGGGTTGCGTGATCAAGAAGATATCGCTGCCCCACACACGCTATGCGATTCCCACCTATTACCTCGTTGCCACCGCAGAGGCCAGCGCCAATCTTGCCCGCTTTGACGGCGTCCGTTACGGCTACCGCTCGCCCGCGTCCGACACACTCTCCGCTATGTACCGCCACTCGCGCGAAGAGGGATTCGGCGCCGAGGTCAAGCGCCGCATCCTGCTTGGCACCTATGCGCTCAGCGCCGGCTATTACGACGCCTACTACCTCAAAGCGCAACAGGTCCGCCGCCTTCTGGCCGAGGAATTTCTGCGCGCCTTCGCCGACGTCGACGCCATTGTCACGCCCACCGCACCCGCGCCCGCATTCAAGCTCGGAGAAAAGACCGGCGACCCGCTGGCTATGTACCTCGCCGATATCTATACCGTCACCGCAAGTCTCGCCGGCATTTGCGGGCTCGACGTACCCTGCGGCGCTACTCCGTCAGGCCTGCCCATCGGCATGCAGGTGCTGGCGGCACATTTGAATGAAGGCACGGCATTCCGTGTAGCGCGGGCAGTCGAGGCAGCGCAGAGGTAAGCAAGTGCGTGGTTGTGGGCTCCGGATCATCGCAGTCATGGCATTGGCTCTCCTGGCCACTGCTCCTCTCGCCCACGCTTCACCCCGCAAAATCCATACCGTCTTTCTCGGCGCAGCCCGTCGCGTGCCCTACTCCAAAATCGGCGATCCCGCCGGCGCCACACTCGATGACAAAGACCTCAAAATCCGTCCGCTGCTCGTCGACAGCCTCGTCAAGGAGTGGACTACAGGCGAATCCCACGACGTCACCGACCGCAGCTTCGTCGTTCGTCGCGTGATCCGCCTCAACGACGCGCTGCCCCGCGACAAACCCAACGCAACTCGCAGCCCGTGGGTATGGCAGCGCGGCCCCTGGCTGCTCGTCGATCGCGTCACCGGCCACATCGCCGCGCTCAAGCTGCCCGACTACGATCCCGGCGTTAGCCAGGTAATCTGGTTTCGCGACTACGGTGCCTATTGCGGTGTCACCACGAGCGGCAAAAGCCTTTACGCCGTGGTGGCGCAGTTGGCCGCGCGCAAACCCGTGCTGGCAAAAAAGCTTGCCGCCTTCGATCCCGACAATCGCGCAACCCCCGCCTGCGGTGCAACGGAATGGCAGCGCGAACCCCTCCGCGTCACCTTCCTTCCCACTGGAAAAGATGCGGTGAGCCTCGACGTAATTCCCGGTTCAGCGGTCCTTGTGGAAGAATCGGACGAGCCGGATTCGCCGGCGCCAGCCAAGCCGAACCGGTAAGGCCAAAGCGCTGCCAACCTCGGTCCCCAGGTCAATCATGGAATCACTAGACGAACTTCTCGCCCAAGCCGAAGCAGCGCACGGCCACATGTGTCCCGGCCAGATTTTGGGCGTTCGCATGGCCCTGCTCGGTCTCAAACATCTCGGCATCGACGATCCCCGCGGCGCCGACCGCAAGCGCGTCGTGACGTTTGTCGAAATCGATCGCTGCGCCACCGACGCCATCGGCACCGTCACCGGCTGCCGCGTCGGTAAGCGCACCCTCAAGTTGCGCGACTGGGGCAAAATG
>Ga0265339_10000032_pt1 | contig 131153 bp, 107 predicted proteins | sample 4CB219metaG_FD_202085 | JGI IMG/M metagenome (GOLD analysis project Ga0265339, IMG submission 202085) | Rhizosphere microbial communities from Carex aquatilis grown in University of Washington, Seatle, WA, United States - 4-CB2-19 metaG | ecosystem: Host-associated > Plants > Roots >...
CAGGAAGGCAGCCGTTATCTCAGCATGGAGCTTTTCACCGAACACAAGAAGGAGGCGCTTCGCACCGCCGCCTAAACACACCGGCTGGCTGACTCGGATGCTTTTGCTGAACTTTCGGCACTTGACCAAATCCTTCTGCGGCCGAGCGGCCAACACCTTGGGTGCCGCTTGCCTAAGCACTGTAAACGATGGCCGGCACCGAGACGAAGCCAAGCTCGGCGCGCGGGCGGGCAGGAGTGATCCGACGGGACGGATGGAGCCGCTCCGGCCGTTGCGGCCGGATGCCAGGCGACATACGAGTCCATCATGGACGCGCGAAGCGCGGCCGTTGATGGACGTTCCCGGCGGAGCACTCCTGCCGCAAGCCCGCATCAGCCGAGCGCCGCTTTCCCGAATGCGGACTCTTGGATGACCGGCTCTAATGCGGGCGCTTGGGCTTGCCGCCGAACGGCTTGCCACCGAACGGCTTGTCGCCCGACGGCTTTCCGCCGAACGGCTTGCCGCCAAACGGCTTGCCGCCACCAAACGGCTTGCCGCCGCCGAACGGCTTGTCGCCCGACGGCTTGCTGCTGAACGGCTTGTCGCTGAACGGCTTGTCGCCGAACGGCTTGCTGCGACTTTTATCGCGCTGCCATGGCGGCGCCTCGCGTTTGGGCGGACGAGCATCGAAACGTTCGGGCTCGCGACGTACGCCGGAAAAGTGCTGCGCCCGTCGGCGCGGTTGTTCGGCCGCGGCTCCTTCAATCCGTTCGAAGACGACGTGAGGCGCGCGCGGATCGGTCTGCGACGAAGCCAAGGCAAAGTCACGAACAGCCGGTCCTGCGATCTCGAATTCGCTCGTGTGCGGCCCGGTGACACGGATCGCGCCAATCTCGCGACGGGTGACACCGCCCCGGCGACAGATGAGCGGCAAGAGCCAGCTTGCCTCGGCCCGGCTTTGCGAGCCCAGGTTGACCCGAAAGCGGACAGAGTCGCGCGCAAACGTCTCGCGATCCACGGGCGGGCCCGCCGCGGGGTAAGCATCCCGTGTGGTGACCTTCAGGTCCACCGGCCTCAGCTTCTCGCCGCTGGGAATGCGCTCGAGCTCTCGCGCCAAGAGCGCGTGAAGAAGCGCGTCCTTCTTGATGTGTTTGCCGAGGCGCTCGGCGAGCCCGATCACATTCGCGCCCGGCTCCGCGCCGTCTGCGACCGCTGCGCTCAACTGCTCCTCGAGTCGTTTCTCACCTTCGCGGGCGATGGCCTCGGCATTCGGCGCCGCCGTCCAAGTGAATTTCACCCGCGCGCTCGAAAGCAAGCGCTCGGCTTTGCGCCGCTCGGAGAAATTGGCGATGAGCACGCTCGTGCCTTTGCGGCCCGCGCGGCCGGTGCGACCGCTCCGGTGCGTGAGCGCCTCGGTGTTGAGCGGCAGGTCGGCGTGCACGACCAAATCGACCTCGGGCAAGTCCAGGCCGCGGGCGGCCACGTTGGTTGCCACCAGCACCTGCGCTTCGCCTTCGCGCAAAGCCGAGAGCGCGCGATTGCGCTCGGCCTGCGCGCGGTCGCCCGAAAGTACGACAGCACGGAACCCTTGATGCACCAACTGGCGGTGCAGCTCCGCCACCCCCTCGCGAGTGGTGCCGAACACGATCGTGCGCTGGTCGGCATGCGCACGCAAAACGTTGATCACGGCCGCGGTGCGATCGCCGTTCGCGATGAGGTGCGTAACGTGCTCGATGTCTTCGTGGCTGCCATCGGCGTTCTCGCCCAGCTTGCGCGCGTCCACCCGCACGGCCTGCTTCTGGTAATTGGCCGCCAACGACAAGATCGGCTTGGGCAGCGTCGCGGAAAACATATGCGTGCGCGCGCGCGCGGTGGCCGCGCCGAGCAGTGTCTGCAAATCCTCGTGAAAGCCCATGTCGAGCATTTCGTCCGCTTCGTCGAGAACGGCTATCTGAACCGCTTCGAGTTGCAAAGCCCCGCGCGAGAGCAAATCCACGAGCCGTCCCGGCGTTCCGACGACGACGTCGACGCCGGCGTGCAGCTTGCGCAAGTCCTGACGGAGATCGCTGCCTCCGGTGAAGGCGGCGACATGAACCTTGCTGCGGGCAAACAGCCAGTCCAGTTCCGTGCGCACCTGATTGGCCAGCTCGCGCGTCGGTGCAATGACGAGCCCCGAGGGCAAGCGCGGCGCTTGCCCTTTCTTGCCGCTGGGCCGCTCGTCGGTCGCGGCAGGCGCGGTTGGCGCATTGGAAAATTGCGGAAGCATGCGCGCCAAGAGCAGGCCGAACGCAAGCGTCTTGCCCGAGCCGGTCTGCGACGAAACCAAGAGGTCGCGATCTCGGTGCGCCTCGTCCACCACCGCCACCTGCACCGGCATCGCCTCGGCGTAGCCACGAGCCGAGATAGCCTCGAAAAGCGCCGGGGCCAACCCCAGCTCAGCAAACGTTGTCATGAAGCGGCCTCCTATACCACAACGGCGGCCTCAAACACGGCTACAGGCGAAAAAGCAGGCGCAGGCCGACAAGCGTGGTGTCAGACAATCGGCCGACTTCGAGGCCAAAAGCGAGACCGCGCGACTCGATGCCGAAGCCGAACGCCGCGTGGAAATAGAACAAATCGCCCGAGTCGAAGACGAGCCACGGTCCGACCAAGCCTTCGAAGTAGATCTGTTGCACGTGAAGCTTGAGGCGCAGATCGAGCGGAACGGCCACCCGGTGGGCGTGGTCGAAGAAGGCGACGCCGCCGCGACCGCCGATCGAAAAGTTGCGCGCGAGGAAGCTGTCCGCGCCGAGAGTCAGATTGAGTTCGCCCGATCCGCCTTCGACCCAGTCCGCGCCCAGCCCAAGATTGGCCGACGCCGCGGCCGGACGGGCAAGCGCGAGCGAGGAGAAGAACACCAAAACCCAAACGCTGTGGCGGAGCTGCATGGCTTTCCCAGCATGAAAGCACGTCCGCGCGGCGGCGCCGAATTTTCAACCTTGCGCAAAACTACTTGGCTGCCGCCAACCACTTGAACGCTTCGGCCGGATCCGAGAAGAACTGGACGGTTACGCCCTTCTCTTTGAACGCTGCCGACAGGCGCTGCATGTTGAGCTGCCCGAGCGTGCTCGCTGGCATGACGATAGCCCAGAACTTCCATCCAGCCGCGATCACCTGCGGTGTCCAAACGCTGATTGTCCAGGCCTCGTCTTCCTTGCTAAGGACCGCATTTTTCCGGTCGTCCGATAGCCATTTCTGGGCCTTGTGCTTCTTCATCAAATCAAGGCCGCCCGTGAGCACGGCTTGAAAGGCGGCGCCCCTTATCGGCGCATGAAACTCATGGTGCACAATCTTCTCGGTGGGGTGAAACAGCAGCGTCGCGGACTCGTTCTTGAAGATGGTCGTCGCAATCATAGGGGAACCTCCGGAGTGGACGTCTCCGAAATCTCATCGTTGGAAGAAGAGCCGAACTTGAACCTGCTCAGGCGAGATCGTCACCTGCGCCGACAAGGTGAGCCGCCTGCCGCGCCATCGAGAAGAGCGCGAGCGAGAGACGATTCAGGTAGGCCACCACCGGCGGCTCGAGAGCTTCTGCCGAGGCCACGCGAACCGCTTGTCGCTCGGCGCGACGGCACACCGCCCGCGCCACGTGCAAATGCGACGCAACCGCGCCGCCCCCGGGAAGGATAAATGCGCGCAACGATGGTAGATGCGCATCGATTTCTTCGATGTCCCGATCGAGCGCCGACACTTCGGCGCTGCCGAGGCCGATGCCGTCCCGATCCCGTCTGGCCACCTGCGCGCCGAGCATATAAAGGTCGTGCTGAATACGTCGCAACCGCGCGACCATTTCCGGCACGCCCGCCGTAGCGACGCGCTCTTCCAGGCCGGCGCGCGCCAGCCCGAGAAAGGAAGACAGCTCGTCGATGCTGCCGACACATTCGATGCGCGGGTCGTCCTTGCGCACGCGATGGCCGCTCAAAAGCCGGGTCTCGCCACTGTCACCGCGGTGGAGATTACGCTTTGGCACCGCTACCTTCCGCCAGCCTCTTGTTGAGCACGACCAGCTCGCAAATGGGACCGCGTCGGTCGGCTTTAGAATTAATGAGTCGCTTCGCCGACACTTCCTGAATCTGAAAATCTTTGTAGAGCTCGCGCATGAGTGGCGTATCGCTGTTCGACAGCATGAGCAAGCAGCCCTTCTTGTCGAGCGCACGGTAGACGCGGGCGAGCTCTCGCTGATCTTCCTCGCCAAACGAATCGCGTGTGTACGCCGTAAAATCAGAGGTGGTCGAGCGCGGATGGTACGGCGGATCGAAGTAGACAAAGTCGCCCTTCTTGGCATGCAATTCCAGCAGGCGAAAATCCCGCGGCTCGATGCGCACACCCGCCAGAGCTTCGGAGGCGCGGCGCAGCCCTTCTTCGTTGAAGAGGCCGGGGTTGGTGTAGCGACCGAACGGCACATTGAAAATCCCGCGGCTGTTCACGCGGTAAAGACCATTGAAGCAGGTCTTGTTCAAATAGATGAGGCGCGCCGCCTTGGCAGCAAGCGAGCTAGGCGACTTCGTCCGCATGGACAAGAAGAAGTCCTTGTTGTGTTGCTTCTGATACTTTTTAAGGAGCTTGATGACCTGACCAACCTCTTGTTGCACGGCCTGGAAGGTCTCGATGAGCTCACGGTTGTTGTCCCAAAGAATTGCTTGGCGGGAGCCAACCAGCGCCTTGAAATGAAAGAAGACCGCGCCGCTCCCCAAGAACGGCTCGATGTAGCGCTTGATGCTTCCCTTGGGTGGATAGAAGCGCGCGAGCTGGGGCAGAAGTTGGGTCTTGCCACCTGCCCATTTAAGAAACGGTCGCGAGTAGACGATCTCCACTGGCGACGTTTCCGCCTCCCGCTCGGACCTGGCGAGGGCCAGGGGAAGCTGCGTGGCGGTCTCGTGATGCGCGACTAGCTTGGCTGACACGGCCCGCATTAGAAACGAGTAGCCTATCGAAATGCAACGAAGGAAAGGCGCGGCCGATCGCGAAGCCGTACAACGCGAAACGACACGAGAGCGGCCCGATCCGCTTCCATCATCCTCAACATCCGCGCGGGGTTGGCGGCGCCCCGCCGAAGATCCACACTTGTCACGACGATTTTTGTCTAGCTTTTGCGTTGCTGTCGTCTAGACTGCCGCGCCTTTAGCAGGTTTCCTTGGCCTGAGGTAGGCCATCCCACAAACAACAGGTTGCGAAGTACATGGCGTCCATTTCCATCGACAAAGTTCGGAATATCGGAATCTCCGCTCACATTGACTCGGGCAAAACCACGCTGTCCGAGCGCATCCTCTATTACACGGGGAAAATCCATAAGATCGAAGAGGTCAAAGGCAAGTCCGGCGTGGGTGCCACGATGGACTTCATGGATTTGGAACGCGAGAAAGGCATCACCATCCAGTCCGCCGCCACCAGCGCGGAATGGGAAGGTCATGCCATCAACCTGATCGACACCCCCGGCCACGTGGACTTCACCATCGAGGTCGAGCGAGCCTTGCGCGTGCTCGACGGCGCCGTGCTGGTTCTTTGCGGCGTTGCCGGCGTGCAATCGCAATCGTACACCGTCGACCGCCAGATGCGCCGCTACAAGGTGCCGCGCCTGGTATTCGTCAACAAGCTCGACCGCTCGGGTGCCAACGCCGAGCGCGTAACCGCCCAACTCAAAGAGAAGCTGGGTCTGCGTCCCCTCTCGCTGCAGATCCAGATCGGCGCCGAAGATCGCTTCGAAGGCGTCGTCGATCTCGTCAAGATGAAGGCGATCTATTTCGACGGCGACAACGGCGAAAGCATCCGCGAAGAGGACATCCCCGCCGACATGGTCGAGGACGCCAAGGCGGCGCACGCCCGCATGATCGAGGTCCTGGCCGACGTGGACGATGCCATTGCCGAGAAGTACCTCGCGGAAGAGCCAATAACGCCTGCGGATCTGGTCCCGGCCATCCGGCGCGCCACCGTGGCGTTCAAGGCCACGCCAGTGTTCATCGGCTCGGCCTACAAGAACAAGGGCGTGCAATTGCTCCTCGACGGCGTCAATGCCTACTTACCCAACCCGACCGAAGTCGAGAACAAAGCCCTCGACCAGGACAAGAGCGAAGAGCAGCTCGTCCTCACGTCCGATGCGACTAAGCCCTTCGTGGGTCTGGCCTTCAAGCTCGAAGATGGTCGCTACGGTCAGCTGACCTACATGCGCATCTACCAGGGCAAGGTCAGCAAGGGCGACTTCATCATCAATTGCTCGGCCGGCCAGAAGAAGATCAAGGTGCCACGTCTCGTCCGCATGCACGCCGACGAGATGGAGGACATCGACAGCGCCACGGCTGGCGACATCGTCGCCTTGTTCGGCGTGGACTGCGCCTCGGGCGACACCTTCACCGACGGCAAAGTCAACTACACGATGACCTCGATGCACGTGCCCGACGCCGTCATCTCGCTCGCCGTCGAGCCCAAGGACAAGGCCACTGCCGCCAACTTCTCGAAAGCGCTCAACCGCTTCACCAAGGAAGACCCGACCTTCCGCGTTCACCGCGACGAAGAATCGGGCCAGACCATCATCAGCGGCATGGGCGAGCTTCACCTCGAAATCTACATCGAGCGCATGAAGCGCGAGTACAACTGCGTGGTCATCCCGGGTCGTCCGCAGGTCAAGTACCGCGAGACCATCACCCAGCTGGGCGAGTTCAACTACACCCACCGGAAGCAGACCGGCGGCTCCGGCCAGTACGGTAAGGTGGCCGGCCACATCGAGCCGTTGCCGATGGATCACCCCACGGGCTACGAGTTCAACGACGAAATCGTCGGTGGCTCGATCCCGCGCGAGTTCATCCCGGCCTGCGACAAGGGCTTCCAAGAGGCCATGAAGAAGGGTCCGCTCATCGGCTTCCCGATCGTCGGCGTGAAGTGCACCATCAACGATGGTCAATCGCACCCGGTCGACTCGTCCGAGCTCGCGTTCCGCACCGCCGCGCTCATGGGTTTCCGCGAGGCCTACAATCGGGCCAAGCCGACCATTCTCGAGCCGATGATGTTGGTCGAAGTGCAGTTCCCCGAGGAGTTCCAAGGGGCGGTCATCGGCCAGCTCAACCAGCGTCGCGGCGCCATCATGTCGACGGAAAAGCTGGAAACAGCGGTCACGGCGATGGCGGAAGTTCCACTGGCGGACATGTTCGGCTACTCGACGGATCTGCGCTCGGCCACCCAGGGCAAGGGCGAGTTCAGCATGGAGTTCAAGCGCTACGCCGAGCTACCCAAGCAGCAACGCGAGACGATGATGCTCGAATTCCGGGCGAAGAAAGAAAAGGAAGCCGCGGCCCGGTAGGGGCGAGCGCGCAGAGGCAGAAGAGAGCGCAAAGGGTTCGGGCCGGATGGTCCGAACCCTTTTTCTTTGGCGAGCCAGACGTTTTCGGCGGCCGCGGAGGCGCGCTGCACGGGGCGCGTTCAAGCAAAAAGTGCGCCCTGACGTTATAGTGGGACTGGACTTCCCGTCGGAGATGACGATGCCTAAGCGCGTGTCCCTGCCCTTTTGGGCGCTTCTCGTTACCATGGCGCCCTCCGTAGCCACGGCGGGTGACGAACCCGCCGTGCAAGGCGACGAGAGCGCCCTGCCCTATCTGCAAGCCCTGCACGCGAAAGTGCACCGGCTATGGGCCGACAATTTCCTGGCCATGGCAACGGCCCAGTTGCCGAAAGAGCATCCCGTAAACCTGGCGTCTCGGGTGACAGAGCTGGAGATCGCCCTGGCTGCCAATGGAAACGTCGTCGAGGTACGAGTAAGCAAGCCCTCGGGCTCGACGGAGTTCGACGCCGCGGCGGTCGACGTGGTGAAGACGTCGGCGCCGTTTGCCGAGGCCTCCGAAGCCACGCTTTCCGACGACGGCAAAGTGCACGTGAAATGGACCTTCGCGCGCGACGATCGGCGCTGCTCTGGACTGTCGCTGGACCGTCGCGAGCTTGCCACACCGGACGCCGTGCGAACGCTGGTCGCCCAGGGCCGCATCGCCGCAGCCATCACACGCCTGCAGGCCAGCGACGATACCGCGCGGGCCGTCGGGCTCGACGCCTTCGCCCGCGCGTGGCTCGACGCCAATGAGAGCGACAACGCCCTTTCCGTCGACGTGGCTGCCGCCAATGCCGTGGCCGGAGAAGCCCGCGGTGCGGCTCGCTTGCGCAAGGCCGCCGCGGCCGAGCCAACCGCCGCCGTGGTTCGAGGGCTGGCCGCCCTGAAGATCTCCATTTGTCCGTTCATCAAACATCTCGCCGAGAAGTCGCGTGGGGAGCCGCCGAGCTCCGCTCGGCGCGAACCATCGCGGGAAGGCATGGAAACCCTCCCAGGGTTTCCATCTTGGGACGCGCGCGAACGATTTCTATGGGCACTCGGCGAAGGTGCTGACGGCGACTGCCTGGCGAGCGCCATCGAGACCGCGAAGAATCGCAGCGCCAGCCGGGCCGAGCGCCTGCTCGCCATCGCCAGCCTCGGGCGCAGCGAAGGGGACGATGCCAAGGCGACGCTGAAAGCGCTCCAAAGCGATGCGGACGCCAGCGTGCGAGCCGCAGCGATTCTCGCTGAAGCCCGTCCGGGCGCCGGCAAGAGCGCGGTCTTTCGCCTGACGCCGCTCCTGCGCGACAAGTCCGTCGCCGTGCGAGCAGCAGCGGCGGCGGCTCTGGTGCGAGTGGGCGGCGAAGACGTCCTGCCCCAGCTCTTTCTCACCGCGCGCGAAAAGGACTCGACGATCTTCATCGCGCTCGCACCCGAGCTGGGCACACTGTCCGGTCAGGCTTCGGCGGAAATGCTCGGCCGACTTCTGCGCAAAGACGATCCCAAAATCAAGCTCGCTGCTGCCCGGGCACTTGCCAGCCGTCGCGACGAGAACGCCGCCAAAGTCCAGGCCACACTCAGCTCGGCCAGCAACACCGAGCTCCAGCTTCTGGCTGGCCTGGCACTCGACAAAAAGCAACGAGCAACCGTCATCGCCGCGCCGGTCGGCGAAGGCTTCTCGGCGAGCTTCGCTTCCCTTTTGCGCGGAAGCGCCGACTTGATGGCGGGCGACTGGATGCTCGCGCATTTCGAAACCATGGCCCCGACCACGCGCGCCGAATTGCTCGGCCAGTGGCTAGGGCGCACGAAGACGCCCTAGCCGCATTCCGCTTATCGGCGACGGCGGCGCAGAAGTCCCATTACCAGCGCCGCCGCGAACGCCGTGGCGAAGCCGCTGCCTGCTGGCGTTCCAGCGAATGAACAGCCGCTGTGCCCCTTGTTGATCGTCTCCGTCGCGGTCTGGCCGCCGTCGTCGTGAGCGACGAGGCCGGCATCGGCGGATACCGGCGCAGATGCATCCGCAACCACGACAACACCCGCATCCCCCTTTCCTGGAGATTCGGGCGGACCGATCACGACCGCAGTGTCTGAATTCACAGAATCGACGACTCGGTCGGGGCTGCCAGCATCCGAAATCACGACGACCGAGGCGTCGCCTATCGAGACCGGGCCGCTATCGACCAGTCCACCGTCGTAGCATGGGACATACACGGTTTGGGTGATGACCTCCCGGTAGTCCTTGGCCGCACCTTCGGCGAGCGCCACGTCCGGGTCGGTCGAGCCGTAGCTGAAGGTCAGGTTCAACTTGACGGCGCGATCGCCAGCGACCGCCAATCCATCCAGCTGCGCGACTTCGGTAGCGGCCAGCAAGCCCGAGAAGTTGAGGGTTCGCGCCGAGCTGGTGCCACTCGCGAAACCGATTTGCTCGCTCCCTGCCGTGATGCCAAACACCCGCCAACTGAATCCCGAGCCATACGACAACATCCCCGAGGTGTCGCGGGCGCGCGCCGTGGCCATACGGGTAGGAACCACCGGCTCGGCCGTAGGGAAGGTCAGCTTGATGGGTCCAAGATCTTTGCAGATGGTCGAGCCATTCGGGACCGCACCTTGGTTCACGCGAAAAGCGACGAAAAGCCAGCCCTTCGCGACGTAAGAGTCGAACGCCGTCTTGGCCAGGCTGTCGTACGGGTAGCCGTTCGTGTCGAGCCACGCGGTCAACGCATCGACCGAGGTGGCTTCAAGCTGGGCGTAGTCCATGAAGCCTACCGTGCCGCTGGATACCACCGTGGGCGGTGCGCTGGCGTCCATCATCGCGGAATCGATCGAGCCGCTCCCGCCGCCCGCTCCGGCGGTCCTGCCATTGCAGACCGTGTTGTAGACGATGGTTGGCTGAGATACGTCATCGAGCTCGGTAAAGACTGCGGCCTTCGACAACGTCGGTTGCGCCGAGAGCTTCGCCGGAACCGGAAGAATGAGGCCAAATTCCTGGGCGGTGCCGCAGAAGCGCGGTTGAAACACGTATGTTTCAGCGCCGTTCTTGTGGACCACGACGATGTCCTGCTTGGGATCCACGTTGATGCCGTTGCCGAAAGGCGCGCCACACGGCAGAGCCGCAGGGGCAGCGAGCGCGACCGCCAAAAGCGTAGCGAGAGCGAGTTTGGTTCGCATGGTGGTCTCCTTTCAGCGCGCCGCCACTGGATAGACGCAGCGGAAGCCGACGTTGGGTGCCCACAGCGACGGCAGCTCGGCCTTGCGGCAGGTGGTCCGCAGCGAGCTTGCGCCGCTGACCCAGCAACCACCGCGCATGACTTTCAAATGACCAGCGTCGGGGCCGGTGGGATTTTGCTCGGGGCTGCGACTGTAGTAGGCGGCGTCGTACCAATCGGCGGTCCATTCCCAGACGTTGCCAGCCATGTCGAAGAGGCCGTACGGACTTTGGCCGGCCGGTCGCTTGCCCACGCGATCGGTGTCGCCCAGGCAACCGGCGAAATTGGCCTTGGTGCAGTCGGGCTCGCTGTTGCCCCACGGGTAGACTCGCGCGTCGGCCGTTCCGCGCGCCGCTCGCTCCCATTCGGCCTCGGTCGGTAAACGACCGCCCGCCCAGGCGCAAAAGGCCGTCGCCTGTGCCCACGAGACGTGGATAACGGGATAGTCGTCGTACGCCTTGCTGCCAAAGTAATTGGACCGCGTGGCGGACGAAACCAAGGCGGGTGCGCTGCACCCGCCCGCCTCGACGCACGCTTGGTAGCGCCCGTTGGTCACCTCGAAGCGATCCATCGCGAACCCGGGGCCTGCAACGCGGTGGATCGGCTGTTCATCGGCCGCACCGCTAGTGCTCCCCATCAGAAAGGCGCCGGCCGGAACGTCGACCCGTTCAACGGTGTCAAGGACATCGCCCTTGGCCGCTGTCTCGGCGTGCACAGACGAGCGGCTGAGAACGAGGAAGCTGCCGGTAGCCGACCCGGCCAACAACCCTAGACAAACGAGAGCGTTCTTGGTCATGCCTGCTGGCCAAGCAAAGAGCTGGCCACCGCTGAGATCCCGTAATTCTATCGACTTGAGGTATTCGCTGGCGACGCGACAGCGACACGCCTGTCGCGATTTTCAGGTCCCTGCCCTTCGCTCAGTACCGGTCGGGCCAGTGCGAGAGGCCTACGCGGTTGCCTTCGGGATCGCGTACGTACAAGGTGTAGTCGGTTTCCTGGTAGACGGGGTGGTTCGCCGCCGCCAATTTTCCGAGCCAAGCCGCACGGTCGGCGCGATCAATCTTCAGTGCCAGCAAGTGTGGGCCCGCAACGCCCTCGCCTTTGGGCTCAGCGCCGGTATCGGCTCGTTCGAGCGCAAGGAATGCGCCGTCCCCCAAGGCGAGCCACAGCGACCGCTCGCTGCCATCGCCCGCCGGCCATCGCCGCAGCACCGGAAGACCAAGAAGGCCGCCGTAGAAAGACTCTGCACGGGGCAGATCGACGACTTTGATCGCGACGTGATGAACAGCGGTGGGCTGCATGCACGAACTCTACACTCAGGCGTAGGCTCATCGTGCCAAGTCCGTGCGCTCAACGCAACGCGAACCCCATAATGACGAGAAGACGCATCGCACCAACGAATGCCTCTGCAGGTTCGAGCGTCTGTCCATTCGGCAAAAGTGGGCATATGATGCGCTCGCTCTAGTCCCTGAAATGTCGGAACTTGCTGAAAGGATAAATAGAGAATGATCAAGCGATTCGCTCATACACTGACCCTTGGACTGGTCGTGGCGCCCCTTCTCCTCGTGGGATGCGGTAGCAGCGACAACAACAACGGCGGAACCGGTGGCAGCGGCATCATCAAATACGATGCGGGCAGCGGCGGCACGGGTGGTTCGGCGCTGGACGGCGCAACGACCCCGGTCGACACGGGAGTGGCCGACGCGACGATTGCACCCGATACCACGCCGGTCGTGGATACGGCAGCGGTCGATGCGCCAATCGGCCCCGATGCGCCCGTGATCCTCGACGCGGCCAAGCTCGACACGGTAAAGATCGATACCGCGACCACGGATGTCGCGCCTGCCATCGATACGACTCCAGCCATCGATTTGGCTCCGGTCGCCTGCACCGAGAGCCCGAAATTCACCGGCGGCGACGTCACGGCCAACCTCACGCTAAGCAAGGCGTGCAGTCCGTACGACATCATTGACAAGATTCAGGTCACCGGAAATGCCATCCTGACCATCGAGGCGGGCGCCACGCTCCTGTTCGAAAGTGGCGCGGAGATCGACGTCGGCAACCAGGACAATGCCGGCCTGGTGGCAGTGGGAACCGCAACCAGCCCGATCACGTTGACGTCTGCCGCGGCTACGCCGGCAGCCGGGGATTGGACCGGAATCTATTTCGGAAGCAATGTCATGGGCGGCACCAAGATCGCCTACGCCAAGCTGAGCTACTGCGGTTTCGACACCTACGCCTGTGTCCACGCAACAAGCGGCGTGAAGACGGGTCGCGTGACCCTCGATCACGTGACCATCGATCACGTTGGCGCGGGCTCCGATGGTATCTACGAGGAGGACTCGGCCACGAACTTCGCCATTACCAACTCCACGTTCAGCAATATCGCAGCCCAGCAGTACGCCATTTCGGTCGAGGCACCGTCCTTCGTCGGTATCGGTGCGGGTAACACCTTCAGTGGCGGTGCGCTGGTCGAAATCCGAGGTGGCAATATTACGTCGACCACGTCCTGGGCCGACCCAGGAGCCCCCATCGCGGTCACAGCGCGCGTGAATGTCGGGGCCGCCACCAGCCCCGTGCTTACTATCGGTCCTGGCATGAAGTTCGAATTCGGCGCCGGCATCGAGATGGACATTGGCTCTCCGGACGTTGGCCAACTCGTGGTCGCCGGCACCGCTGATAAGCACGTCGTCTTCACCTCTCTAGCCGCCACGCAAGCCCCAGGCGACTGGAACGGCTTGTCCATCGACTACGGCGCGAAGGCCAAGATCAGCTATGCGGACTTCTCCTACGGAAGCGCCGACGCCAACGGAGGCGACCTCCTGATGTACTCTCCAACCGCGACCGCCTCTCTCGCGGTCGACAACTCTTCGTTCTCCTACAGCCTGGGTTACGGGATCCAGCTGGACTGCACGTCGACGACGCCCCTGCCGACGGTAACGCTCACCAACAACACCTACGCTCACAATGCGAGCGACACCGCGAACGCCAATACCCAGGCGGCCAACGTGGGACCGGGCCTGACCTGTCCGTAGGTATTTCGGTTACCATCGACTGAAACGCAAGAAAGGGCGGTCCCGCAAGGGATCGCCCTTTTTCGTTTCAATGAGCCGCATCGACAGAGACTGCTATCATTCCTCGCTGGAGGTGGAGATGCAAAGACTCATCCGCGCCCTTGGGCTTCTCCTAGTGGTCTTCGGCATCGTGGTGTATGCGCGCGATTGCCGAGTCTCCTTCAACCAATGGAAACATTGCGGAGGCGATCCGGGGCAGCCGGCAATACTCGGCGACTGGGTGCATTTCGAATTCAACCCGTCTGGTCTGTTCAGCGACGTTCTACGCGTCGACGGCAAACCCGCCGCACGGTTGGTGAAGTATCACTTTCGGTTGGTTGACGACGTCATCGAGGTCGCTTCGCTCGACGGAAGCAAAACATCCCGCTACTGCGGCAAGTAAGTGCTGAGACTGTCTCTATCCATACTGATTGGGATAGCGCCCTCACAGTGGAAAAGGCCGCTTACCATGCCCGTTGAGAACGACCGATGCGTGCCATAGATGCACTACCACTCTAGCCATTGACTGAGACGCGTCAAGTCAACGCGCCACTTGTGGCAAAGCTTTCTCTTTCCCTCCAAGCCGCGGCCGTGCCATCATTACGCGCATGCGCATCATTCGACGCTACTCCAACCGCAAGCTCTACGACACCCAGCAGAGCTGCTACGTCACTCTCACCGATCTCGCCAAGCTGATCCGCGACGGCGAAGAAATTCGCGTTACCGAGCACGACACCGGCAAGGATCTCACCTCGGCGACGCTTTGTCAGATCATCTTCGAGGAGACCAAGAAGGGCTTGCCCATGCCGACGAGTGGCCTGCGACGAATCATCGTCAGCGGCTTGCCGGTGGACTAGCTACTAGGGATCCGACGTACGCGGCGGCACCAAGGCCGCCGCGGGCACCAAATTCGGGGCGCGCTTTCCGGTCGGGCGGTGGCGAAGGAAGTACCAGCCGGCCTGGGCGGCAAAACGCGCTTTCTTAACCACCGGCAGGCCCTGCAGGCCTGGCCAGAAGAGGTTGCACGTATCGCAGGGGTGAATCTCTTTGCGACGCCCGCTCCAGTGCATCTCGCGATACTTCGCCGCGACCGATCCGCGGTAGACGTCGAGCAGCGGCTGCTTGTTGACGTCTCCCCACGAGAACTCACCGTCCTGGTCCATGCAGCACAGGGTGACGATTCCGTCCGCCAGGATGTCGAGCCTGTCCATGTGCTCGCACGGATAGTTCGGCACCGGAAGTGGGCTTTGAATATCGCCCTTGTAGTTGAAGAGACCCACGATGAAGGATTGCACGCCCAGCTCTTTGCAAAGGGCGAGGAAGCGTTCCTGCTCTTCCAGCGTGGTGTCCGTCATGCGGACCATGCGCACCGTAATCTCGCGCGCGACGCGACGGCGGCGTACAGGATCGGAAAGATAGCGTAGATGCTCGAGCGTCCGCTCGAGCTTGAGACCCATCACGGCCTTGTAGCGTGCCGGATCCGTCGTGTTGAGACTGATGTAAAGGTGGTCGATCCCGAGCTCCGAGATGGCATCCGTTCGCTCGGGCGTTAGGTTGTAGCCGTTGCTGTACAAGCGAAGCTTCGTGTTCGGCAGCCGCCGGTGAATCATCTCCAAGCGCGGGAGGATCTTGGGATCGGAAAACGGATCGCCCTGGATGAACGGCTCGATGGCCGGCAGGGGAAATTCGCGACACTGTTCGATGATGCTTTCGAACAGCTCGTCCGACATGTGCCGCTTTCCGCGCTTGAGCGAATCATTTGGGCAGAAGACGCAGCGAGCGCTGCAGAAACTGGTGGTCTCTACCGCCACAAGCCGAGGGAATAACGCAGGATTCATTGCTCCGTTGGATGCACGGCCACGGACGAAGATTCGGCCCCCCCTACTGCTGCAGTCCGACATAGACGGCAGCAGTCGCGCGCGCGGGCTAGCAATCGCGTTGGCGGAGGCGGGCTTTGCCCACCGGAGCCAGAGCGCGGGAAGGTTTGGAAACCCTCCCAGGGTTTCCATCAAAATCGGCTAGGCAAGCACTGCGGGAATAGCAGTGCCCATTGGGATATCGCTGGCGATCGAGGCCGCATCCACGCCCACGGCGGCAAGCATCGTGCGTCCGAACGCGGCCAGCGTGTCCACCGCATGCACGTCGCCCGAGGCACCGCCCTGCCCCGTCTTCGAATCGATGGCCGTCGCACCGTAGTCGGTCTGGACCGGCGCAACGCCGCCCACCACGCCGCCGCGAAAGGGCTTGCCGATGACGATCGACACCTGGTGGTTGGGATTGTGTTGGCGACCATCGGTGGTACTGGGACCGATGGTTCGCCCGAAGACGTTGAGAGACATGAAGCTGACCTGATCCGAAAGCCCGGCGGCGGAAAGTTGCTGTATCAGCGACGCGAGGGTAGCGACGCCCGACACGGTTTGCGCGGTTTCCGTCGTCAGACCGATGTCCCGATGATTGTCGCCGCCGAAGGGGATGTGAACCGCCACCACCGGAGTCACGTTCATTTGAATCAGTGTCACTGCTGCCAGCACCTGCGATGCCGCGCTATTGTCTTTGATCGACGATAGAGCCGACAACAGACTTTGACTGATGTTGCGCACTTGCGCCTGCGAGGTCACGAGCGCGTCGATGTAGGCTCGCTGCGCGCTCGTCGCGCCGTTTTTGTACAGGTCATAAAGCTGCGCCAGCGTTTGATCGCGCAGGGGCTGCAGCTTGGTCAGCGCGCCGGTGGGATTGGTCAGCGTCGCTTTCAAGGCAAGGGCCGGAATGATGGGCAACGTCGATCCGCCAAAGGTCAGCGCTTCCGACGGTGAAGATGCGCCAATGCTGATTGGCTGAGCCTGGATGGTGCCAAGGCAGGGAGCCAAATGCTTGGCCAGCAACGACGGTAACATCTCGCCCGCGTAGGTCGCGCCCATCAGCTTCAAAACGTCGGGCTCCTTGGGATGCACCGGCGTATTGGTCATGATGTGCCAGAAGGCGGTGCGGTCGAGCACCGTCTGCGGCAGGCCGGCCCACGGCGCCGCCGCGATGCTCTTCTGGCCATTCAACGTGAGCGGCGTGGGAGCCATCGCGGGGTCGCTGCTGTGAACGATCGCCGGGTCATCGTACGTTCCCGGTGCATTTGCGTTGATGGGATCGCCCGCCCCGGAGGTGTTGAAGATGATGTACTGGGCCTTGCTCTTATCGTCGCAGACCGGCGATGCCCCACCCGCGAAGGCTTTGCGTGGCGCCGCCAAGAACGACACCGGCAAGCCGGTAGCAAGCGCCCGAAGTCCGAGGCCGCTACCTCCGAAGAGAAGGGAAAGAAGACTTTGCCGCCGCGTAATCATCGCTGTCTCACAAACCGATCGAGAGGGCCGACGGCGCAAGGCAAGCCGTCACGAACGTCGATTTCAGAGCGTCCGATGCGCTTGCGCCCTGCGCCTTCGCTGCTGCGAAGTGGTCCTTGAGAAGTGTGGTGGCTGGCGCCGAACGCGGATCCGACGGCACCAGCGCCATGACGATACTCACGAAATCGGCGATGGCCGCATCCGCGTTGCCACTCGACCACGCCTTCACGCCTGCCACGACCTTCGCCGCCGGCACATCGATCACATCGGCCGCTATGGCCTCGCACAGATTCTCGGTCGCCGCTCGGTAGAACAGCGTCGGATCGTTGGGGAGCACCGGCAGCGTGGCGCCGCGGCCATAGCCATACGAAGGAAAGCCCGAAACAAGCTGGACGATGGCGGGCTGTTGTTGTTTTTTTGTTGCCGCGTCCTGACCGCAAACGTCGACGAAACCAAGCCGGGCATCGAGGGCAGCACAAAGATGATCCCGACGCGATACCGCGATTGTCTCGCCATTCACATCAGCGGTTCGCGTCTCGCTCGCGTGGGTCGTGATCGGCGAGGCAAACAGCTCGACAACGAGACTGCTCCACGAAAAGCCGGAAGATTGAAACAGGCCGACGATCCGTTTGAACTCGGAATCGTCGGCAGCGCAAGGAGCCGAATTCGCGTATGTGCAAAGCTTCTGCACCCATGCCTGCGCGAACAAGGGATGCTGGGCCAGCGTGGCGCTGAAGTCAGTCATCGTCGCAACCGGCTTGACTACGCCTTGAAACGCGAACATGCCCTTCTGACTGACGTAGTTCGGATCGAGTTGATTGTGATAATTCCACGAGTAAGTCGAAGCCAGAACCGAACGCGTTGGATCGAGAGACTGGTGGCAGTAGTAGCAGTTCGGCGACATGGCGTGCGCGGTGTCGAGACCGGGCGGCGGATTGCCCGGAGTGACCGTCGCATCGGTCCCATCCACCGAGGTACCCAACGCGACGATCAGCGTCTGGTTGAGCGTCACCCGCATCTGATTGCTGATGTTCGTCTGCCAATTCGCGAAGAAGGCGGGCGTCGAGAAGAAGCCGACCCGGGGAATCGAAAGGACCAGCTCGCTGGCCGAGCGAAGGGCGGGCAGATCGTAGAAGAGCGACGTGGCTTCGCCCGCGACGGGCAGGCGTACCTTGACCATGGTCCAGTCCGCAAAATCATCCGTGCTCAACTGAGCCGCGGCGGCGCTTCCGCCCAATACGGGACAGGCGACGCCCGTCGCACTCTTCCGGTTATCGAGCGAGCCGTAGAGCAAATAGTGAAGCGTCTGGGCACTCGGCGGGTAGACAATGGGATCCTTGGCACAGTCGCCGATCTGCGTGTCCTCGGTCGCGACGTCGGGATTGTACCAGTGCATGTAATTGGGACTGCTGGGATTGAGCGTGTCTGCGATTGGAATCGCGCCCTGGCTGGTGCCAACCGTGATCGACAGTTTGGGGTTCGCCTGCTTGAAGCGATCCGTAACCTTGCCGGCGTCGTCCACCTGCCAAACGTCCAGGAAAGCGTACAGCTCCTTGAGCGCCGTGGTCATCATCAAGGTGTCGGTCGTTGCGCTCACCGTCAGCGGCTTGCCCTCGTCCAGCAATTCCAGCATCGTTCGGGCGAAGCTCTCCTCGATGTTTTGCAGCAAGAGCGGCGTGGTCGTTCCGTTCAGCGCGAGCTATCCCGGATAGACTTGATCGGCGAAATCTGCGGTCGAAATCTGCGTCTGCTGAAACGCCAGCTCGAAGAAGCGCTTCATCTTTTGCTTGTACTGCGGAAGCTGCATCCACGCCGTTATCAGTGTCTTCAACTGGGTCGGATCGGACGCAACCTGGGCGACTTCGTCATCGGTCGCCTGCAACCCAACCAAAACGTTCTTCACCTTCGCGACGTAGGCGAACGGCGTTGCCGGCTCGAACGCTGTGCCCGCTTCGCCCGCGCCATCGACCGCGGCTGCTGAGGAATCCTCATCCGCCGCGGCATCCCCCGTCGAGTTTTGTCGGGAGCACGCTGCCGCGCCAAGGGCAAACACGGCCAGGCACGGCACTGCAAACGAACGACGTCTAGCCTCAACCGCCGACTGCACTCCTAGAATTCTGTCCAGGAAAATTTCGGCCGCCAGCCCAAACAGCTCGCCGCCCCGGTCAGTGCCGCGGCATAAGCTAGACGATCGGCTGCGGCTGACGCGCCGGCGTGTGTGATGCCGCAGACTTGCGTCGCAGCTCTTCGGCGGGCGGCAACTCGACCCACACGTCGTCACCTTCGATCTTCACCGGGAACGTCGCAATGGCTCGCAGATCTCCATTGAGACAGGCCCCGCTCTCGAGATCGAATGTGTTCTTGTGCAAAGGACAAGCGACCTTGGCCTTGCCGCCAGCGTCGCCGAGGATCCCACGCGCCAGCACCATCTGTTGTTTGTGCGGGCAGAGGTTTTCAGACGCGAACCATTCCCCCTTCGCGGCGAAGTTAAAGATGGCGACTTCCGTATCGCCATAACGGGCCGTGATGCCGCCGTTCTGCGGAACCTCGGCCACTTTCGCCAGTCGCACCCACGCACGTCCGTCGCGCGCGCGAGGCTCCTTTTCCGGCATCGCCTGCGTCTGCGCGAATTGTTTGAATTGCGCTTGGCGCTCGGGGTTGCGAACCACACCCGCCCACTCGCACTCGTAGGTGTCGACCAGGTACTGCAAATCGCGTTCGAGCTCGGCGGCAATGCCGAGCGAATCGTCGACGATGATCTCGCGCAACCGGTCGATGCCGCCCTCCATTTTCTCCAGCCAAACCGCGGTGCGGGTAAGGCGATCGGCGGTGCGGATGTAGAACATCAGGAAGCGGTCGAGATAGCGAATGGCCGTCTCCGCGTCGACATCCTTGACCAGCAAATCGGCGTGACGAGGATGGGAGCCGCCGTTGCCACAGACGAAGACATTCCAGCCCTTCTCGGTCGCAATCAAGCCGAAGTCCTTGCCTTGGGCCTCGGCACACTCGCGAATGCATCCACTCACGGCGCTCTTCAGCTTGTGAGGCGCGCGAATCCCTTTGTAGCGTTCTTCGAGGCGAATCGCCATCGCCGTCGAGTCCTGCACACCGAAGCGGCACCAGCTCGTGCCCACGCAGCTCTTCACCGTGCGCAGCGCCTTGCCGTAGGCGTGGCCGCTTTCAAAGCCCGCCGCGACTAGGTCCTGCCAAATGCTGGGCAAGTCTTCGAGTCGCGCGCCCAGCATGTCCACCCGCTGCGCGCCGGTGATTTTGCTGTGCAGATTGTACTTGCCTGCCACCTTGCCCAGCACCACCAGCTTTTCGGGTGTGATTTCGCCGCCAGGAATGCGCGGAATCACGGAATAGGTACCGTTGCGCTGAATGTTCGCCAAGAACCGGTCGTTCGTGTCCTGCAACGTCCGGTGTTCCTCTTTCAAGACCGGTTCATTGAAGATGCTGGCAAGAATGGACGCCACCGTGGGCTTACAGATCTCGCAGCCACACCCTTCGCCGTACTCGGCAATCAACTGTGCGAAAGTACGTATCCGCTTGGCGGCAACAATCTGGAACAGATCCTGTCTTGTGTACGCGAAGTGCTCGCACAGTCGCGGCCGAACCGTCTTGCCCATCGCCTTGAGTTGAACGCCGAGCAGATCTGAGACCACTGGCATGCAACCACCGCAGCCAGTGCCTGCCCGCGTGGTCTTCTTCAGCAAGTCGACCGTCGTACACTCCTCGTCGCGCACGCAGGCGCGAATGCGCCCCGCAGAGACGTTGTTGCACGAGCACACTTGCGCCTCGTCCGGAAGCTCGAACTGCTTGCCGCCCGCCGCCGCCGTGAGCGCCAACTCGTCGAGGCTGTCCGACAGCGTGGTCTGCGAACGCGCCAGATGCTGCAGGCGCATATAATCTTTGGCATCGCCAACCAAGATGCCGCCCACCAGTCGCTTGCTGGTCACGTCGACCAGCAGCTTTTTGTAGACGCGCTTGACCTGATCTTCGAAGGTCATGGCGCGCGTGCTTGGCCCCACGGCAAACGGATCTCCGAACGAAGCGACGTCGGTTCCCATCAGCTTTAGTTTTGCCGAGAGATCACCGCCGGTGAAGGCAGCTTCGTCACCCGTCAACGTCTTCGCGACGACGTTTGCCATTTCGTAGCCGGGCGCCACCAGGCCGTAGATCATTCCGTCGTGCAGAGCCACCTCGCCGATCGCGAAGATCTGCTTGTCGCTCGTGCGCAGTTGATTGTCGACGACCACCCCACCCCGAGGTCCAATCTCCACGCCCGCCTTGCGCGCCAGCTCGTCGCGCGGCCGGATGCCCGCAGACAGAATCACCAGGTCCGCGTCAATCGTCTCGCCGTCTGAAAGCTCGATCCCTTTGACCGACGCCTCGCCGGCAAACTGAACGATGCGACGGTCGATGTGCACGGTGACGCCAAGGTCGCGGATGGATTGTTCCAAGAGCGCACCTGCCGCGACATCCAGCTGACGCGGCATCAGACGCGAAGCCACCTCGATGACGTGCGTCTCGAGGCCGAAATCCTTGACCGCGCGAGCCGCCTCGAGGCCGAGCAGTCCCCCGCCAATGACCACGGCTCGCCGCACCGTCATGGCATGGTTCAGAATCGCATCCAGGTCTTCGATGGTGCGATAAACGTAGATGCCCTTCTTGTCGACGCCCGGCACGGGCGGCACGAAGGGCGCCGATCCCGTGGCCAGCACGAGATAGTCATAAGCGTGCTGCTTGCCGTCAGCCGTCACCACGCTACAGGCTCCGCGATCGATCGCGGTGACGGGCGTCCCAGTTTGAAGCTCGATGTTGCGCTCGGCGTACCATTCCCTTGTTCCAAGCGCGAGCTGCTCTGCCGAGCGCTCTTTGAAATAATCGGTCAGATGCACCCGGTCGTACGCAGGTCGAGGCTCTTCGCCGAAGACGGTGATGCGAAAGGCGCTGTCCTTGTCGCCCTTGTCGCCCTTGTCGCCTTTGTCGCCTTTGTCGCCCTTGTCGTACTCCACCAGCTTCTCGCAGAAGCGGTGCCCGACCATGCCGTTACCAACGACGATGAGGCGGCTTGCTTTCATGATTGCTCCCGGCTGGCGTGCGCCTCGGCCGGCGTGCGCGGATAAAGCCCAAGCGCGGCCATGGCCTTGTTCCGCACGTACCTCGCCACCTCGTCGCCCTCATCGGCGTCCTGACAGCGGGTCAAGATCAAAACCAAGGCATCGCGCGCCTGTCGCAGCTCGTGCACCAACCACATCACGTCGGAGAAAGCCTCGTGATTGCTCGTGCGGTAGCTCTTTTCGAGCTCGCGCAGCCGCCACTCGAGCTTGCTCCCGGCATTGGCAGCCTTGCCGTCACCATAACAATCCGGGCAACTCGTCAGTCCATGCTCGGTCGCGATCTCACCTGTTCCGTAACAGGTATTGCACGTATCTGTACCTTGAGACATCCGTTCTCCAACATCGACAAAACGAAGTACTGAAGAGGACTTCGTGACAGAAGCTCCGCCTTGCTGCGAGCCGAGCTCATAAGAGCTTTGACTGTTTCTTTCGGCATTTCGAGCGTGTTCGCGCTACATGGGTACGGTAATCGCACCATTGTTTCGCGTCCGTAAAAGCGGTGAAAACTCGCCGCATCGTCCCTACGACCGGTTGATCGCGTGTTGCGACGAAGGCGATCGGATCGCGAAGCCGTTGTTCCAATGTCTGGCCGTCGATTTTGGTGTTGAAAACCATGCCTATCCGAGTCTTACTTTGTGCCGCCTCGTTTAGGCGAGCCTGGGGCTCCAGGCTGAGATCAGGACAAGAACTGTCCGAAAAGCCTTCGAACCTGATGCGTCTCGTACCGCCGTAGGGAAAACAGGCCTCGCTGCAGCGCAGAGGAGGCAGGAGCCCGAGGGTGGCTCCGGGCCGCGGAAAGACCGACCTCATGCCCTCCACAGCACCGCCAACCTCCAACGCCGTCGACATCTTCGTCAACGACGCGCGGCGATCCGTCGCTGCCGGCACCTCGTTGCTCGCGCTTCTCGACGAGCTGGCGCTGGCGGGGCGGCCAGGCGTAGCCGTGGCCGTGAATGCATCGGTAGTCTCGCGAGGAGACTGGTCAGCGCACGCGTTGCGCCCGGGTGACAGCGTCCTTATCATTCATGCCAGCCAAGGCGGATGAAGCTCGTGGTGCTGTCCCCTCCCGATGACCGCGCCGACGAGCAAGAGACCGTTGAGGTCCTCTTCGAGGCGGGGCTCGAGCGCTACCACCTGCGCAAGCCGACGTGGTCGGCCGAGCGCACGGCCGGCCTGCTCGGGTCGCTGCCGCCGCTGTGGCGACGTCGCGTGATTGCGCACGGCCACCACGACGTCGCGCGTTCTCTCGGAGCGGGCGGAATCCATTTTCGAGACGACGGCCGGGCGCCCGAAGATCCGGGCCTGCAGAAAGGTACCGGTGGCTTCGCCAGTCGCTCGTGCCACGATGTCGGGACGGTGAGAGCTTCCCTCGGGCGTTACGATGCCGTCTTCATCGGTCCGGTCTTCGCGTCGCTGAGCAAACCAGGCTACGGTCCGATGCAGCCGCAGGCCCGCGATGCCCTCCGCACTCTCCTTGCCGCACGCACCAAACCACAGCGAAGCACCGAAGTCGTCGCCCTTGGCGGCGTGACGATGCACACCCTGGCCGATTGCCACGTGCTGGGATTCGATGGCGCCGCCGTGCTTGGCGCCGTCTGGGATGCGCCGGATCCTGTCGCCGCGTTCGTGGCACTAAACACTGCTGCTTCCGCGCTCAGCGCTGCTACTACAAGGACGCCATTATGAACACACCTCTCGTCATAGGCGGCGTCGAGCTCGGCTCGCGCCTCTTCCTCGGCACCGGAAAATTCGGCTCGCCCAGCCTGATGCGAAAAAGCTTGGCCGCTTCGGGCACGCAGCTCGTCACCGTAGCGCTTCGCCGAGTGCGCACCGACGGCGCGACCGACGACATCCTGTCGCACCTCGAGCCCGAGCGCTACCGGCTGCTGCCCAACACGTCGGGCGTGCGAGACCGGCGCGAAGCTATTTTGGCCGCCGAGCTGGCCCGCGAGGCGCTGCACACGAACTGGCTCAAGCTCGAGATTCATCCCGATCCGAAGTACTTGATGCCCGATCCGATCGAAACACTCGCCGCCACCGAAGAGCTGGCCCGACGCGGATTCGTCGTCCTGCCCTACGTGCACGCCGATCCCGTCCTGTGCCGGCAGCTCGCCGAAGCCGGCGCCGCCGCGGTCATGCCGCTAGGTGCGCCCATCGGAAGCAACCGAGGACTGTCGTCGCGCGCCTTCCTGGAAATCATTCTCGCTCAGCGCCAGGTGCCGGTGGTCATCGACGCCGGGCTCGGCGCGCCCTCGCACGCGGCGGAAGCGATGGAAATGGGCGCCGACGCCGTGCTGGTCAATACGGCGATTGCGACGGCGGTCGATCCGGTGCGAATGGCCAATGCGTTTGCCCAAGCGGTCGAAGCCGGGCGACAAGGTTACCAGGCAGGACTGCCAGCGCAGGAGACGGTCGCGCACGCTTCGTCGCCGCTCACCGCCTTTCTCACGGAAAGGCCTGCATGACGTTCGCCGAGCTTTGGTCCAAGCACGACTTCGGCGAACGCGCGGCATGCATCGCCGCGAAAACCGCGAACGACGTCCGCCGCGCGCTTCGCCGCGGACGCGGCGAGCTTTCGCTCGACGACTTGGCTGCTCTGTTGTCGCCGGCCGCCGTTCCTTTCTTGGAGGAAATGGCAGCCCTCAGCCAGCAGCGCACGGTCGAGCGCTTCGGCCGCACCATGCAGCTTTACGCCCCGCTTTACCTGTCCAACATCTGCGGGAACATCTGCACCTATTGCGGCTTCAGCGCCGACAACCGCATCGCGCGCATCGTCCTCGACGACGAGCAAATCCTCGCCGAAGCCGATGCCCTGACGGCCATGGGTCTGCAGCACGTTCTTCTGCTCACCGGCGAGAGCCCGCGCGTCGGCGCCGATTACCTCGCGCACGCCCTGCGCGTCTTGCGCCCGCGTTTCGCCAGCCTGTCGTGCGAGGTGCAACCACTTTCGGTCGACGACTACGTCCGGCTCGCAAGCGAAGGCATGAACGCCGTGATGGTGTACCAAGAGACGTACGATCCTCAGACGTACCCGCGCCATCACCTGCGCGGCCCCAAGTCCGACATGAAATACCGTCTGGAAACGCCGGATCGTCTCGGCGAAGCAGGCATCAAGAAGATGGGCCTCGGCGCCTTGTACGGTCTGTCCGATTGGCGCGCCGAAGCCTGGTTCGTGGGGCTTCACGTTCGCTACCTGGAAAATCGCTTCTGGCGTTCGCGCCTCAGCATTTCCTTTCCGCGGCTGCGTCCACACGAAGGCGGCGACCAGCAGGCGCTGAAGTCGTTCGACGAACGCGACCTGGTGCAGGCCATGTGCGCCTTCCGGCTGCTCAGCCAAGAAGTCGAGCTGTCCCTGTCCACGCGTGAGAGCGCGCGTTTTCGCAACCACGCTTTCCGCCTTGGCTTCACCGCCATGAGCGCAGGCTCGCGGACCAACCCCGGCGGCTACAGCAGCAAGCCCGAGTCGCTCGAACAGTTCGCGGTCGACGATTCGCGCAGTCCCGCCGAAGTCGCACAATTCCTGCGCAGCCAAGGTTATGAACCGGTGTGGAAAGATTGGGACCTGACCTACGATGGACAGGCGCCGGCACCGGCAGCCGTCACGGCACCCGCATGCTGACCAGCGACGAGCGCCGCCGCTATCAGCGGCATCTGAGCCTGCCGAATTTCGGGGAAGTCGCACAAGAGCGACTGAAGCGAGGACGCGTGCTGGTCATCGGCGCGGGCGGCCTGGGATGTCCCGCCCTGCTCTACCTTGCAGCGGCTGGCGTGGGCCGCATCGTCATCGTCGATCCCGACCGAGTCGACGTCAGCAATTTGCAGCGACAGATTCTTTACCGCGAGAGCGACATCGGCCGATTGAAAGTGGACGCGGCCGCAGAGCAACTGCGGGCGCTCAATCACCATATCCGCATCGAAACAGTGTCCGAGCGTTTTCGCCGCGACAATGCTCTCCGCCTCGCTTCTGAGGTCGACGTCGTGGTCGATGGCTCCGACAATTTCGCCACCCGCTACTTGGTCAATGACGCCTGCGTGGTCGCCAATCGCCCCTTCGTCTACGGCGCCATTTCGGGATTCTCCGGCCAGCTTGCCGTATTCAATGGGCAAGGTGGTCCGACCTACCGATGCCTGTTCCCCGTCCCTGCGCCGGCCGAGTTGGCGCCCAACTGTGCCCAGGCTGGCGTCTTGGGTGTGCTACCGGGAATCATCGGCACGTGGCAAGCAACGGAGGCCATCAAGATTCTTTCAGGCGTGGGCGAGCCACTGTCGGGCAAGCTGCTGCTGTGGAACGCGCTGACCATGCACGTCCAGACAGTGGCGCTGGCCGCGGATCCCAAGAACCGCGCGATTGTCGAGCTTCCGCCCGACATCGAGTCGGTTTGCGATTCCGTAGCCGAAATCGAGGCGGACGAGCTTCGTTCCCGTCTGCAGACGACGCCCGTGCAGCTCGTCGACGTCCGCGAAGATTGGGAGCGCGCCATCGAGGCGATTCAGCCGTCGCTGCACGTCCCGCTCGGAGAGCTCGACGCTGGGGCGGCCGAAGGCGCTCTCCAGCCGCTCGCGCGAGAAGCACCGACCGTCGTCTACTGCGCACACGGCGTCCGGAGTTTGCGCGGCGCCGAGCTCCTGCGCACGCGGTACGGATTCCAACAGGTCAAGAGCCTGCGCGGCGGCATACACGCCTGGCACGAGGGTGAATAGGGACTCTCCGGCTGTCCATAATCAGGCTCAAGAGGCGACATTCGGGAAAGCGGCGCTCGGCCGTCGGGCACTGAAAGTCAAGCTCGGCGCGCGGGCGGCCGGGAGCGCAACCGACGGGACGTGCGAAGGCGCTCCGCGAGCGTAGCGAGCGGATGCCAGCCGAAGCCCGAGGAAGTCATGGACGCGCACCGCGCGGCCGTTGACTTCCGTTCCCGGCGGGGGCGTCCCGGCGCAAGCCCGCCGAGGGCGAGCGAAGCGAGCGGGGTGGCAGGGTGGCCGGGGGACCCGAAGGCCGAGCGCCGCTTTCTCCAATGCCCACTTTGTGCTCAGAGAGTCAGCGACAGCCCCCAGTTCTGGCACCTTGCCGCGGAGTGCCCGTGCTACTGTCGCGGGCCGCTTCGTGACATTTGTAACAGCTAGGAGTACCCCATGGAGACCGCCCCGACCGAGATCAAGGACACGACTGCCAACCCAGCGCCCCTCGGTTTGATGGGATTCGGCATGACCACGGTCCTGCTCAACCTCCACAATTCCGGTCTTATCACGCTATCCAGCATGATCCTGGCTATGGGGCTTTGTTACGGCGGCGTCGGCCAGGTGATTGCCGGCGTCATGGAGTGGAAGAAGAAGAACACCTTCGGAACCCTGGCCTTCACGTCCTACGGCCTGTTCTGGATCAGCTTGGTCGTTTTGCTCGTGTTGCCCAAGATGGGCTGGGCGACAGCGGCGGACAAGGCATCTGTGGGCGCCTACCTCACGCTATGGGGCTTTTTCACGTTCTTCCTGTTCTTCGGAACTCTGCGTGCGAACCGCGCCCTCATGACGGTCTTCGCATCGTTGACCATTCTGTTCTGGCTGCTCGCCGCAGGCGATTTCACCGGCAACGAGGCCATCACCCGCATCGCCGGCTGGGAAGGCATCTTCACCGGCCTTTCCGCGATGTACCTAGGTATCGCTCAGGTGCTCAACGAGAGCTATGGCCGCGTGCTCCTGCCCATCGGAGCGCGTGGGTAAGCGACCTTCGTGAGCCGCGCCCGTGGGCCCGAGACTCTTGTTCCCACGAAACGCGAATGCATGCATGCTATCGATTGATGCCTGGCCCGGCGCTTCCGCCCCGCTCTGCCGTCCCTGAAGCATCCGCCAGCGATGCCGCCTTGGTACGCGCGGCGGCGCTCGGGGACGACCAGGCGTGCTTCGGCATCTGGAAGAAATACGCACCGCTTGTGCACAGGGTGGTGCAGCGGTTCTTCGGTCCAGGCCCGGAACGCTCGGACGTCTGCCAGGAGGCCTTCTTGCGGGTATTCAAACGTATCCGCGAAATCCGCGAGCCCGACGCGCTAGCCGGCTTCATCATCAGCGTCACGCTCGGCGTTGCTCGCAACGAGGCCCGACGCCTTCGCATTCGAGGCATCGTGGGCCTACGGCCGACGGACGAGTTGCCACCGGGCGCTGACGTTGGGTACAACCCCGAGGCGCGCGAGGAAGTGGCGGCGCTCTATCGCTTGCTTAGCAAGCTCAGCGCCTACGAGCGCTCGCTCTTCGTGGCTCGCTACGTGGAAAAGATGGAAGTCGCGGAGGTCGCCGCCGCTCACCACGTCAGCTTGTCGACGGCGAAGCGCCATCTGCGCAAGGTCGCCGATCGGTTGGACCATCGCATGCGCGATGAGCCTGCGCTTTCCGACTACGTGGGGCGCTTGCAGGAAAGGGCTCTCCCATGAGAGACGAGGACCAGGCCTCGCGGGCTGCCGAAGAGAGCTGCGCTGCTCTAGGCGAGCTTGTGGCACAAGCCATGGTCGAACGCCAGCCGGAGCTCGCGCAATGGCGAGCCCTCGCATCGGTCTTGCAGGCGCGACGTCCGCGACGCTGGCTTTTCGTCGTGCCCGCAGCGGCTGCGCTCGTCGCCGCGCTTTCCATCACTTCCCAACTTTCCCTGAGCTACCGGCTCGAGAACTGCAAGACAAACGAAGGGAACGTGGTCGGCGAGTCCGGCGACGGCACCGTCGTGTTCGAAGACGGCTCGCGTTTCGTGCTCGCGCGCGGTACGCAAGTCGAGATCCAGACGCGCGGCTTCCGTCGCGGCGCCCAGCTTCGCTTGCATCAGGGGCACACCAGTGTCTCCGTCGTGCACCGCTTTGCGCGCCGCTGGGACGTGCTCGCCGGCGCCTTCGATGTGCATGTCACCGGCACACGCTTCGAGGTCGACTGGCAGCCGGACCACAGCCGCTTCGACGTGCTCGTCCGAGAGGGCGAAGTGCGCGTGTCGGGCGGTTGGCTCAAAGAAGAGATACCCATTCGGGCGGGCCAGCTGCTCGACGTCGACGGTGAAACAAACACGGTCACGGTGGGGCCCATCCCGTCCGCAGCCGCCAAGGACAAGCCAGCGACGCTAGAGACCGTGCGACCGCCGGCCAAAGCGCCAACCGCCGCAGGATCGGCCCGCTCACCTCGAATGGCTCGACTATCGATTGCCCGACAAGCAGCGCCGGCCCGACCGCCGGCGCCAAGCGAGCAACCGAGACTCGGCAAGCCATCTCTCGTCTGGACGGGCGACTCCTTCGGACCAAGCAGCGTCGGCGGAGATGACACGAGCTCCGACGGAGCGTCGCTGGCGGGATCGGACGGGTTCATCTTCACCACCATTGGCAAGCGCACGCGTTTCTTGCCGCCTGCCAGCGAGTCGCCGTCGCACCTTTACCGGCAGGACGCCATGTTGTGTACGAACGTTCGGGTTCCGGCGCTCTTCTGCTCCGGCAACTCGAACAGTCCCGGCCTGGAGAGCTGCGATTGGGATGCCAATTGGGGCGTGGTGCTAGCCTGGAATCCGCGAGCGAACCAGCGCGCCTGGGGAGATTCCACGACCGGACGTATTTCCTTCGAATACCAGGGAGCGGCTGGCCTGTACCGACTCGTCGCTCACCGCGAAGGGGATCCCGACACGAGACTCTATTGCGTGAACGCCTACGCCTCGGGACAGGTGGTGTCGCCGTCGGACTTCCGGATCGAATGTTGGACCGAGGGCGGCGCGCTTCTGCCCGACTTCTCAAGCGTGGATACGTTCGCCTTGCATCGGCCATCCACCAGTAACCGACAGACGCTAAAACTGTGCATCAGCTCGGTGTCGCTCTATTAGCTCCAATGCCGATCAGTTAGGACAGGGAGGAACAGAGAAACGGGAGGCGGACAAAGGTGACGGAATGTCATCGACTCTCCGGCCCTGATCCTCCGTTTCTCCCTGTGAGAGCTAATTCGTCGCGCGCTCGCCTGCGTGCTTGCGGATATTTTCGAAGATGACCTGGCCGGCCCAGCGCATGGGCTGGCCCATGGACTTCACGCAATCGGAAAGATTCCGGCAGGCCTTGAAGTCGGTATCGTACGGCGTATTCAGGTTGGGAAAGGCTTCGTTGATGGCCGGGTACGAGCACGAGCCCATGTTCAGCGTGCCGCCGTTGTTCTGCGGCCACAGCGCCCAGGCGGTGTACGAAATGCCGTAGGCGTCCGAGTAGTTCATGAACTCGCTGACGAAGGGCGAGCTACAGTCGAACGAGCCGAACTCGGTGGCGATCACCGGTCCGAACTTCGTCATGGGCAACACATAGCGAGACCAACCGCCGGCATTGGGCGACGAGCGGTCGACGGCATCGCATTGATCCTTGCCAAGCGGTTCGCACACGTCGGGCTGGCCGACGCACATGCCGCTGCCGCCTTTCGGGTTGTACGCGTTGGCGATCCACTTGCACGGCGGCATGCCCATGGGACGCGTGGGCTCGTAGCCGACAACACCACAGTAGACGGGAGTGCCGGGCTGGCTCGACGGCAGATAGCTGACCAGCGGTGCCGGCGACTCGGGCGTGCCATTCTTGAAGTAGCGGCACATGGTCAAGTGGTACGGGTCATCCTTGCTGAGATCCTTGTCCACGCCGACGTCGCCGCAACAGGTGCCGTGCTGGTACGGGTGGAAGCCGTAGGCGATGTTCTTGTATCCCTTTTTGACCCACGGCAGGTACTTGTCGGGGTCGCCGATCGGGCCGTGGAAAGCATAGCCCCACATGAGGCCGTTGATGAGGACGACATTGTCCGCGCCGCCTTCGTCGCGCACGGCGGTGAGCCAGCGGTTCATGACCGTCGTCCACATATCCCAGTCATACTTGTCCTCGGCCGGGAACGTCTTGTTCACGGCGATGGCGTCAGTGCCAAACGCCGCACCTACGTCGACCTGCTCGTAAGGCTCGTTGAAAAGCTCGAAGAACACGCCGCTGTCGTCCTTGTAACGAGCCGCAATCTGCGACCACATCTTGGCGATTTTCTCGCGGTTGTAGTGCGCGTTTTGCAGCGTGATGCCTTCGGCGTTGGCAACCGTGCACGTCCAATTGTGGGTATCCGTCTGATCCCAGTCGGCAGTCGCGCAGGTATCCTTCTTGTTCAGCTTCTGGTAGCCGATGCAGCCGTCGACGCGATCCGTGTAGGGCTGGCCGGTTTGATCGTTGATGCGCTTCGTGCCCTTGCCGGCGCTGGAGAGCGGCGCGATCTGCCACAGGTGCAGGTCGATGATGACCACGCGGCCAAGCGAGCGTTCCTTCTTGACGACGAGATCCACCCAGTCGCGGTAGCTCATGAGATCTTTGCCGGACCAGTCGTGCACCATGTACGGCGTGTTCCACGCAGAGCCGCAGATGGGCACCCGGATGATGGCGGGGTTCCAGGTTTGGTCCAAGGCCGTGACCACGTTATCGATGATCTGCGGAGCGGTTCCGTTGTCCTTGGGGTCGTACATCCAAAAGCCGCCGCCTGAGGCATCGCCCGGGGTGCCGGATTCCATGCCGGTCATCGAGACACCGCGAAGCACACGTTCGAAGCCCTTCGGATCGACGAACGCGAACCGTCCCGTCGCGGGATCCACGGAGGTGTGCCATTTGCCGGTGCTATCGAGCTGGGTGGGCGTGGCGCCGGCGGGAATGGCTCCTGGGGCATAGGTAGGCGGAACGTACGTCGGAGGCGCGCCAAGGGTTGCCGTGGACGTTCCACTGGTCGTGGTGGTCAGCGTTCCGATCCCCGTGCTGGTGGTCGAGGTGGTCGTGGTCACCGTGGTCGTGCTGGTCACGGTTACGGTGCCAGACGCATCCGATGTTGCGGTTGCGGTCGTCGTGGCCGTGGCCGTGCCGGTCGCCGTGCTGGTGTTGGTCACGGTTCCCGTCGACGTTTGCGAGGTCGTCTCCGTCAGGGTGACCGTCAACGTATTCGATCCCTGAGAACCCGAGGTCCCGCCGCTGCCTTGGTTGCCGCCCGAGCCCGAATTGCCGGCGCCTCCCGACGATGTGGGTTTGGTTTGCGTAGAGGTTTGGGTGCTCGTTTTGTTCGAGCCTGAATTGCCAGCGCAGGCGCCAAGTAGGGCGACCGCGACCACAACGTGCTTCCAGCGGGGTGGGTACTTCATGCTGCTCTCTGGTCCTGGGGGTTGTTGAAGACGGAACGGCGGATGGTCTGGCGCCGTAGCCGGTCGCGCGGGCATTCACCGCTATCGTGGAGAATTTTTCGTGGTTTTTACAAGACAGCTAGGAACCCCGAAATTCCGCTCCCTGACGACCTTGGTCCCGCAAAACTACCGACGGGGCTTCTGGGTTCGTTCTATCGACAACCACAATGCTTGAATACGTCCATGTGGGAAGTGTGGGATGAAAGATTCGGAAGAAATTTCCACCGAGGCTTAACGCGAAACGATTCCGTCGTTTGATGCTATCGTTCGTGCGGGTTCAGCGAGGGTTGGCCAACGCTGTGAAACGACTCGTAAAACTGTTCGGCGACGGAGGGGGCATGGCGAGTCTGACGGTGTGGCTTGGCGTAGGGTTGAGTCTCTCGGCGGTGGCTCAGGCAGAGGAGACGACACTCTCGCCTGGGCAAGCGACCGAGGTGGCCGGCCTGGACATCGACCAGCTCGTGAAAATCAAGGTGTCGCCCTTCGACGTTTCAAGCCACCTGGACAACGGCTATCGCGCGTCCAATTCCGTCTCCGGCTCGCGTCTCGACTCGCCCATCCAGGAGCTCCCATTCGCCATCCAGGCGTTCACCGAGTCCTTCATCAAGGACCAGGAGCCGCGAGACATCTTCGACGTCGCCCGCTATTCGCCTGGCGTCACCTACCGCAGCAACGATTTCAACGAGGGCAACGCGAACCTTGCCATTCGTGGCTTTGCGGTCAGCTCCGTCGATGGCGGCAATATCGCCGTCATGCGCGATGGCTTTCACGGCCCCACCATCTTCGACTTCACCAACGTCTCCCGAGTGGAGGTGGTCAAAGGGCCGGCGTCGTTCCTCTACGGGCAGCTCGCCCCCGGTGGCATCGTCAACATCATCACCAAGACACCACAAGCCCAGTTTGCCGCCAGCGCGGATGCCCGCTACGGCTCGTATGGCCAATACCGATTCGACGCCGACGTCACCGGGCCCTTGCTGAAGAATCTCTTCTTCCGGCTGCCGGCCTCCTACGACGAGGACAGCCACTACTGGGATCCCTACGACGCTCATTCCTGGGACGTCGCTCCGTCCTTACTCTGGCAACCCACCGAGCGCCTGAGCATTACCCTCAAGTACGAGCATTTTTCCAAGGACGAGACGCCGGAGCTCATGCAGAAGCCGGGATACAACACCCAGAACGGCGTTGTGCCCACCGCCACCGATCCCAACTTATCGGGTGTCGACGTGCCCGGACTGCCCGACAACTGGAACAGCATGTCCTTCGCCGATTTTCGCCGCAGCAAAACCGACGGCGTTAGCGGATGGATCGATCTCAAGACCGGCGACCACTGGAACCTGCGGGTCGGATACTCTCACCAGGACTACTCGATCGATGCCCTTTTCTCCGGCAATCTCGGCATGGCGAACAACACCACGCTCTTGCAAGGGCGTCGTGTCCGGCGTCAGATCTACAGCAACCGGGACGATACGGGCGAGATCCAAACCGTCGGCAAGTACATGTTCTCGCACCTGAGTCTGCGCCTGCTCCTGGGCGCGCTTTACACGGCTCGGCGTCTCGATCGGCGGGCTGGTCAGGCGCCAAACGATCCGGCCCTCGGCGGCGACCCGACAGCGTCGCCGCTGCCGCTGTGGAACTTGGCCGATCCCACGACCTGGAACCGAAGTCTCACGATTCCCCTAAGCGACCTGACCGCCAGTGCATACAATCAGACCGACCGCTACGAGGATGAGTCCGCGTACGCAGGCAGCACCTTCGGCTTCTTCGACGACCGGTTGCTGGTGCTCGCTGGCTGGCGCGTGACCTCGACGCAGAGTCTGCTGACCAACAACCTGACGGCACAGCCTGTCTTCCAAAACACCGCGACCGCGGTCACGCCTCAGTATGGCCTGCTCTACAAGATCCATCCTGGCCTATCGGTTTTTAGCTCCTATTCCGAATCGTTCGTTCCTGGCACCTCCCTCCGTGACAACCCCGACGGTACGAGCTCACCCGTCGTCCCGACCAGGGGACAGGGTGTCGACATTGGCCTCAAGACCGACCTGCTAGGCGGCCGAGCCTCCGGCACCGTTACCTTCTTCGACGTTCGCAACCACAACATTCTCAACGATTTGGCTTACACGGACTCTTCCGGAAGCGTGACGTTCTATCACTTGCAAAGCGGCGAGCAGCGCTCTCGTGGCGTCGAGGTGGATGCCACCTTCACGGCGACCGACAACTGGCAAATCTACTCTTCCTACAGCTACATGGACGCGCGAATCATCGAGCTCACTGGCAACGACGCCGCCATTCTCGCTCAGGACCCAGCCACGCTCGATGCCGCAGGGCAGACCAACTACAAGAACGTGAAGCGCTTCCACAACGCTCCCTTGCAGATGAGCGCACCTCATCTTGCCAACCTGTGGACGCGCTACAATTTCAGCCACAACAGCCTTCACGGCCTCTATCTCGCCGGCGGATTCAACTTCGTGTACGACCAAACCCTGCTCTCCGACACGCCCGCGTCCGCCCAGCAAACCTATACGCTGCTCAATGCGACGGTCGGCTATGCGGGGGCGTGGCACCGGCATAGGATAGACCTACACCTCATGGGCAAAAACCTCGCCGACGAGCACTACCGACCGTCGCAGAGCACGCGCGGGCGTCCCCGCGAGTTCCTGCTCGGCTTGACCGCGAGCCTCTAGCAATCTTTCAATCAGAAGCAGACCTTGAGCCGCCCCAGAGACGCGACCGTCAATCTCAGTTCCGCAAGCCGCCGCGGATGGCGTGGTCGGCGCGGACGGAGTCTTCTCGGGCGCCTTTTTCTCAGTCTCGCGCTCAGCGCTATCGCCGTGCAAACTGGCCTTTCTGCACAGCCCACCGAAGCGGACGCATCGGCGATCGAAGCGGCCATGCTACGAAACTTCGCACGCTACGTGACCTGGCCGGCGACTGCCTTCCCTACTGACAGTTCGCCGTGGCGACTGTGCATTCTCGGGCCGGATCCGTTTGGCTCGCTTCTCGAACGCACGGTTGGTGGCCGCGTCGAACAAGGGCGCGGCTTTTCGATTGTCCGTAGCGCCGATCCCACCGCGCTTGCCTCCTGCCATATCGTCTTCATCGCCGCCACGGACACGCCCAAAAGGCGCGCTGCCCTGGCTGCGTGGAAGAGCCTCCCCATCCTGACTGTCAGCGAGGCACCTGGCTTCCTACAGGAAGGGGGCGCCATTCGGTTCGATGTAGGCGACCGGGTTGAACTCAGCGTCAATCTCGACCAGGCACGATCTCTCGCACTGAAAGTTCAGACGAAACTGCTCGAAGTCGCGCGTGAGGTTCTCGACAACGGATCCGTCAGGAGGCGACGATGAGAGGACTTGCACGGATGAGCGTCCGCTCCAAGTTGACCGTCGCCTTGGGCGGAGCCGCGCTGCTCGCGTGCGCCATCGCGAGCGTCGCGCTGGTTTTGGTGGGTCGGCTCAGTCTGGAAAGCCGCGCGCGCCAGATCATGGAGCCTTACGCGCAGCTCGTCTCCGTCGGAACCGAGACAGCAGTGGCCTTCCAGGATCCTTTGCGCGCCGGCGAAATCCTCGCGACCCTGCGAGCAAACCCGCAGATCGTGCGCGCGGAAATTCTCTTACGGGATGGCCATAGCTTGGCTGTTTACCAGAGCCGGTCCGCCCATCCGGTTGGCGTCACCGCACCCAAACACGTGGGCGTCTATCTGAACCACGACAGTGCCGAGCTGGTCCAGGGCCTGCAAGACGGCGCGACCTTGCGCTTGGTGATGAGTCTCGACGATCTCAAACACGAGATCCGAAGATTCGTCCTGACCTTCGCGGCCGGCATTCTCGCGCTGGTGGTCGCGTTGACGCTTGCTCTACGCACAGCTCTGCAACGATTCCTGGTCCGACCCATCACCACCCTCGCCAAAACTGCCGAGCGGGTCCGCCTGCGAACCGACTACGAGCAGCGCGTCTCCGCCGCCGGCGACGACGAAGTGGCCCTTCTTGGCCGCAACTTCAACGCCATGATGGCAGTCATTCAAGAACGCGACGCAGATCTTCAGCGATCGAACCTGTTCCAACAAGCCATCCTCGATAATGTTGCCTACGGCATCGTATCGGTGACGCCGGACGGCCGGATACGGACCTTCAATCACGCGGCGGAGCGCCTGCTCGGCTATACCGCGAGCGAAGTGATCGACAAGAAAGTTCCATTCTTGTGGCATGAGCGCTCCGAGATCGAAGAGCGAGCGCGCCAACTCAGCGCGGAGCTGGGCGAGGTGGTGGAAAGCGGCCTCGACGTGTTCGTCGCCCGCCCTCTCCGCCATCTGCCCGAGGAGCGAGAATGGACGGTGGTCCGCAAGGATGGTTCACTCGTTTCTGCGCTGATCTCCATCACGGCGATTCGCGACGACGAGGATGCGGTCAGGGGATACGTCGGCCTGCTGTACGACCTCACCGAGCGAAAACGGGCCGAGGATGAGATCCATCGGCTCAATGCCGAGCTCGAGCGCCGAGTCGTCGAGCGCACCGCCCAGCTCGAGCTCGCCAATGACGAGCTGGAAGCCTTTTGCTATTCAGTCTCACACGACTTGCGAGCACCGCTGCGTCACATCGACGGCTTTGTGCAGATGCTCCTTTCGAGCTGCCGGGAAGGCCTCGACGAGAATGGCCTACACTACCTGGACGTCATCCGCGTTTCCGTTCGGCGCATGGCCGAGCTCATCGACGACCTTCTCAACTTCTCGCGAACCTCGCGCGCGGAGATGCGCCACCGAGACCTCGACATGAATAAGATACTCGGCGAAGTTCTGCAACCTCTCCAGGACAGTTGCCGCGATCGGAAGATCGAGTGGGTCGTCGGCAATCTGCCGAAGGTGACCGGCGATTCCTCGCTCATCAAGCAGGTTTGGACAAACCTCGTGGAAAACGCCGTCAAGTACACCCGGAGGCGCGATGTCGCGCGCATCGAAATCAGCAGTCGCGACGAAAACGACGAGAGTATCTTTATCGTGGAAGACAATGGCGTCGGGTTCGACATGCGCTACCTCCACAAGCTATTCGGCGTCTTTCAGCGATTGCACTCGGAGGACCAGTTCGAGGGCACTGGAATCGGGCTTGCGACCGTGCAGAGGATCATCCAGAGGCACGGCGGCCGTGTCTGGGCCGAGGCCGAGCTGGACAAGGGCGCCCGGTTTTACTTCAGCTTGCCCAAAACGCGCTCATGATCCGTCGGTACAGTTCCCAGCACCAAGCGAACCTGATGAAGTAGATCCACGACGGCAAATGGCTTCTCGATGAGTGTCGCCTGATGGTCCGTCGGGCCGAGGTGAAGCACGGCCTCGGCGGTATACCCCGACATGTAGATCACTTTCAGAGTCGGCTGAGTCTCCAAGAGAGTCCGTGCCAAGTCGCAACCGTTCATTCCCGGCAGGACCACATCGGTGAGAAGCAACGCAATCGGATCCTCGTATTTCGCCACGAGCGCAAATGCCTCCGGTGCCGAGCGCGCCGACAGCACCCGATAGCCACGCTGGGAAAGCACGCGATGGACGAGGCGACGAACGCTCGCATCGTCCTCGACGAGCAAAATCGTCTCGCTGGCAAGCGCTGGCCCATCCGTCGTCGCCGGAGCAGCCTCGGGTTTCACAGCCTGTCCAAGCTGCCGCGGCAGGTGGATGCAAATCGTCGTGCCCTTGCCGACCCCGCTCTTCACGTCGATGAAACCACCGCTCTGCTTGACGATACCGTAGACCGTCGGCAATCCCAGGCCGGTTCCCTTGCCTTGCGATTTGGTCGTAAAAAACGGCTCGAACATCCGAGCCACGGTGGCGTCGTCCATGCCACACCCGGTATCAGAAACCGAAAGTGTCACGTACGGGCCGGGTTGGACCTCCGAACGAGCACTGGCAACGTCAGCGCCGATCTCGCTGTTGAAGGTGGTGAGGGTGATCGCTCCGCCCCGGTCGACGGCATCCCGCGAATTCACGATCAGGTTCAGGAGCACCTGTTCAAGCTGGCCCGGGTCGGCCAAGACGTTGCCGAGATCAGGCGCAAGGCGCAGGACCAGATCGACGTCGTCGCCGATCACGCGACGGAGCATGCGCTCGATGTCGATGATGACCGAGTTCGGCGAGCAAATTACGAGCTTCATAATTTGCTTGCGACTGAACGCCAACAGTTGCCCGGTGAGGCGCGCCGCCCGAGTTCCCGCTTTGCGCACCTCTTCGAGATCGGTTTGCAGCGGATGATCGGGAGGCAAACTCCTGAGAGCAAACTCGGTGTAGCTGTTGATGACCGTCAGCATGTTGTTGAAGTCATGCGCTACACCGCCCGCCAGCCTACCGATTGCCTCCAGCTTCTGCGACTGGCGCAGCTCGTTTTCCAGCCGCTGGCGTTCGCTGACGTCGCGCACGTTCACCTGGATGATCCGCTGTGCGTCCACTTCATAGCCACTGGCCACGAACTCGACGTCGACGGACTGGCCATTCGCCGAAAACAAGCGAACGCCCGAAAGACGCACATAGTCCCGCGACGTCAGCTCGCCGAAAGCCGCTTGCGTTGCCGCGTCGTTGCCACAGATCCCGACCTCAGCCGGAGCTCGTCCAAGGACTTCTTCCGCCGAATAGCCGAGGAGATCCAGGACCGATGGGTTTGCGTCCAAGACGCGGCCAGTGACAGCATCGAGCAATAGAATGCCGTCCTTTGCAGCCTCGAAGAGACGTCGGTAGCGCTGCTCGGACATCAGCAATGCCGCTTCGGCGCGCTTGCGGGCTTGACGATTCTCGGCCTCGCTCAGAGCTCGCTGCAACGACGGAATCAGGTGCGAAAGGTGGTCTTTGAGAACGTAGTCGGTAGCACCACCCACCATATAACCGACGGCGGCTTCTTCTCCGACCGCGCCGGAAACGAGGATGAACGGAATATCCGGACAATGATCCCGCGCGAACGCAAGCGCCGCCGCACCATCGTAGGCGGGCAACTTGTAGTCGGAGAAAATGATGTGATAGTTGCCGGTGCGTACCTCCCGTTCGAAGGACTCGCGGCCGTCGACCCGTGTGATTTTGCAGGCCAAGCCACCCGAACGCAGGCAGGCCGCCACCAGCTCGGCATCCTGGGAATTGTCTTCGAGATGAAGGATGCGCCAGGCGTTTGTCATGGAGCCTTCGAGCCCCGAGCCGAACCCGAAGCGTCGAGTTGGATCGAAGGAGGGGGCTCATTGAGCAATGCCCAAAAGACGCCAACTTGGCGAACCGCGGATATGAAGTCGGCAAAATGAACAGGTTTCACGACATACGCATTCACCCCAATCCGATAACACTCTTCCAGATCGCGCGACTCGCGCGACGAGGTGAGAATGACGATGGGGATGAGACGGGTGCGGGGATCGCTTCGCAACTGACGGGCGACCTCGACCCCGTCGACCTTGGGCATCTTGAGGTCCAGCAGGATGACGGCGGGATTGCCCTCGGGCCGGTCGGCGTACGAGCCGCGACGATAAATGTAGTCGAGAGCCTGTTCGCCGTCGCGTGTGACCACGACTTCGTTGACGAGATTATTGTCGCGGAGCGCCTCGAGCGTTAGCTCCACGTCCCTAGCATCGTCTTCGACGAACAAGATCTTGCCAAACGCCGTCACGATAACGACCTCCGCTGCCGAGAATTGTACCCCAACTGCGGAAAAACAAGTCATCGACGCCAGAAAACGCCTCCCGCTTCTCCGCCTCGAAAGCACTTTGCATCATAGCAATCGACGCGGGGACACCAGCAACTCTATGTCAGATCCCTGATGGTTCGTCACGTGCGTGGCGCTCTTTCGAGACTGCGAACCAACATGCGAAAAGCGCGAAAGACCGCTAAGGAACCCTCACTTCTCTGCCGATGAACTTGATGACAAAGTGGAGAGAACTTCGGTGCGGGGCGCTCGTTCACGCGACTTTCGACGGCTGTGCCTGGCGATGGCACTGCTTGCGGTAACGTGGGTGCAGCCACAAACTGCCGAAGCAGATGCCTATCCGCTGCACACGCTGAAGAGCATCGCCGACAGCCTCAAGCCGAACGTGCTGGTGGTTTTGGAAACCGCGCAGTCGATGCAAGATCTCCCGGGAGAAAATGCTGCCCGGTACAACGAGGTCGGCGCAGACTGTGAGGACGGCAGCCGCAATTGTCGCCTCAATGGACAAGTCGGTCGCTGGGATTTTTCGGGCATGGGCAGCCAAGGCATGAAATTCGGCGATCCCAATGCCAGCTGCACCCGCACCGTCACCAACACGAACACGGACACCGTCACGCTTACCCTGAATCCGACGAGCACACGAACGACCACGGCAACCGCGACCGCGAACTTGACCGGAACGCAGACGACCACGCAGACAAGCACCAATACGGGTACGAACAGCAACACCTCCACCGTCACGGGCACCGGCACCAGCACGCTGACCAACACGCAGACGAAGTCTTCCACGCAGACAGGTACCAACACCACGACGAGCACCGGCACCAACACGCAAACTCAGACCCAAACAGCAACCAACACCAACACCGTCACGAACACCAACACGAACACAGTCAGCAACACCAACACCAGCACCTCCACGACGACCAATACCGGAACCAGCACGAGCACCTCCACCGCCACCAACACAATAACGAACACGACGACCAACACCAACACCAACACCTCTACGACGACGGCCACGTCCACGACGACTGCCTCCTCGACCGCCACGGTTACCGCGACGGGGCTCACGACCGCAACCAACGTCACGACCAGCACCGTCACCAATAGCAGCACCTCGACCGCCACGACGACCAACACCAATACCAATACCAATACCAATACCAGCACGAATACCAACACAATCACCAACACGGCGACCGCGACGTCGACCACGACAGCCACTGCCACGACGACGGCCAGCAACACCACGACCGTGACGAACTCGTCGACCGGCACGGGCACCTCGACCACGACAGGAACCTTCACAGCCTCGACGACGAACACGGGCACGCAAACGAACACGACCACGAACTACAACACCTCTACCTCGGTGAGTATCCAGACGATCAACTACGCCTCGACAAATACATCCACCAACACCGCAACCGTCACCAACGTCTCGACAAACTCGGTAACGAGCACCACCACGACGACGAGCACGGCAACAGCGACTCAGACGACCACGGGGACGGGCACCGCCACCCTCACGAACACCAATACGGCGTATACGACCAGTCCCCTCACGAGCACTTTTACCGACACGGTCGGGATCACCAACACCGTCACGGGCACGAGCACAAGCACGAAGACGGTCACGAACACGGCAAACAACACCACCAGCTGGGCTGCGAACGCGTTGACCTACAACAACTACAACAACAACGGCTACATGAATAGCGCTGGCACTACGCTCAGCCCAAGCTATTCCTTCGGGGCCGGGAGCGTCACGATTGCAGTGCCTGCCCACGAGGATGCCTGCTCCGGCGATGTGCACATGCTCGTTGGAACCGGTACGAATTCAACCGTGTCGATTGGCACGACGTACGTCACCAACACCTCGACAAGCTGGGCCACGTACACATTTAGCTCCAACATAACAGCGGTAAATCAGCCGGTTGAAGTCTCGTTCGACAATGACTACTGGAACGGGACCGTCTGCGATCGCAACCTTTACATCAATGGCATCTCCCTAACCAACTACGTGACGTCGACTGGGACCAGCACCCAGACATCGACTAGCACCTCGAGTGCGACGAACACGAACACTTCGACAGGAACCTCGACCACTCCGAAGACGAACTCCGCGACTGCGACGAGGACCGGCGCGGTCTGCTCCCCGGTCACCTTCGACCCCGGAAACTCTGCAAGCATGACCAACTCGAACGGCTCAGGTTGGGGGCTGTGGTCCAGTGGCTACATTTATGCCAACAACACATTCGTCGCCGGAAGCACCGACATCACAGTCATGGCGGCCGGCGATGCTGCGGTTGGCGTGCCGCCACACATGGTCGTCTCTGTTGGAGGGACGACAATTGGAAGCACCTACGTCATTCCGGGGTCCCAGGCTACTGGACTAAATCCGTATACCTTCACCTTCAACGCCTCGGCGGGTTCCCAAGAGCTTCGGGTGACCTTCGACAATGATTATTGGGATGCGTATGGTAACGATCGCAACCTCTACCTAGGGATCATCACTGTCAGTTGTCCCGAAAGCGCGGGAACCTCCACCAAGACCGTCTCTGCTACGGGAACCACAACCTCCACTGCTTCGGCGACTGGAACCGTGACCAACACCAGTAGCGCCACCGGCACAGGAACAGCCACGACAACTGCAACGGGAACGAAGACGGGCTCTTGGACCGGAACCGTGACCTCGACGACGAGTAGCACCGGCACCAGGACCGGCGCGATCTGCACCCCCATTACGTACGGGACGACAGACTTCACGACGGTCACCGGCATCGGCGGATCCGGGGCGATGTACGGCGCAGGCTATGTTTCTGCCAACTATACATTTGCGGCAGGCAACGCAGCGATTGTTGTCGAGGCCAAGGGATCCTATGCCCCAAGTCAATTTGCTCACTTCACAGTCACAGTGGGCGGCACAACCATCGGCGACATGTACACGAGCGGCACCAATAACTTCAGCTTTTACCAATTCAACTTCGTCGCGTCGGCCGGTTCTCAGGAAATCCGAGTAACGTTCGACAACGACGGCGTAGACGGACTTGGCAACGATCGCAACTTGTTCATTAACAGCCTTTCGGTCGTCTGTCCCGAGAGCACTGGCACAGTATCATCCACAGCGACTGCGACCACTACGACGACAAACGCTGGGACGGTGGTCAATACGGCGACAGGAACGTCCTCGAACACCACGACAGCGAGCACCACGGCGACAAGCACGTCGACCAAGACGGCGACCGGGACGGCCACCTCCACGACCACGGCCACCGCAACCGGCACGAGCACGCTGACAGCGACCGGGACAAGTACCACGACGACAACGAGCACGGGCACGGGCACGGGCGTGAGCGCTTCATGTGCGCCACAAACGCTCGATGCCAAGACAATGACCCACACCGACGGCTGGTCGGAGTCCGACGGATGGTACCTATCCGGCGCGACCAACTTCTTGTACGTTACGAGCGGGGTAAGCTACGTGGCCGGTCCCACCACCGTCACAGTGGTGGCCAGAGGCGACTACAGTGGCGGCGCGTGGCCGAATATGAAGGTCTCCGCCGAGGGCTCTGGCAACAACCTCTACTACGTCGACGTCACCTCGACGACCATGACTGCGTACAGCTATACCTTCACCGCAACTACAAATGCGAGCGCTGGCGTTGGCGTGACCGTCAATAGCGGCGTCGGCCTGCACGTCCAAAGCGTTACCATCAGCTGTCCAGCGGTCACCTCCACCGTGACTTCCACCGTGACGTCGACCGGGACCTCGACCAGCACAACCACCAGCACCGGCACGAACACCGCGACCGGCACGAACACCGGGACCGGCACGAACACCACGACCTCTTCGACGACGTCGACATCAACGATGACCAATACGGTCAGCGCCACCAAGACGACGACGGGTACAGCAAGTGCGACCGGCACGGTGACCGGAACGGCGACCTCGACGACAACGGGTACGAACACAGGCACTGTGAGCGGCACCGGTTCGACGACCACGACGACGTCGGGGACAAATTCCACCACCGGCACGAGTACTGGGACGTCCACGCAAACAAACGTCGGGACCCAGATCTCTACGTCGACGTCGACTGGGACCAATACCGGCACCTCGACGAACACCACCACCAATTCGTCGGTGAGCACGCTGACCCAGACAATCACCGTGACGGACACGTTGACCCAAACACAAACCCAGACCGTCACAAGCACCTCGACCGCAACGCAAGCGTACGCATGCGGCTCAAGCGGAAGTACGGACACGGCCGACTGTCGTCCCGACACGCCAACGACCAATGGCTGGTGCTACCAGACGAGCGGGCTGAATTGTGCCGTGGATTCTACCTGCAACGTCGTGAAGGGCGACTTCTGTCAGGCCATCTCCACCATCGACGGATCGACCCGGCTGCAAAACGAAACCTGCATCACGTCGTCAGGCTCGCCGTGGGGATCGTGCAAACAGGGAGTGGTGACCGCGAATACGACCTGCGCATCGTCCGGAGACACATCCTGCAATACCGCCTTGCCGGGTGACTACTGTGCCGCGGGTCAGCCGGTTAAGATGTGTGCTGACACGGGACTGTGGTGTGCCACGAACGCCGACTGCCCCGGTAACGCGGGCACCGATGTTTGCGTTGGTGCTTCGTCGCGCATGATGATCAGCAAGCGTGGTCTTCGTCGCGCGATTGCGGAGCACGCCAACAAGGTCAACTTCGGCTTCATGAATACCTACCAGGGAAAGGGCATAGGCGCCTCCAACGCCGCCACGGAGATCTTCCCCTACGTCAAGCTCCAGAGTTGCTCAGGCCTTACGACGATCACGGAGACCAAGCTGCTGACACGCGGCGAGCTCGAGGCAGCGGGCTGCTTTACGCTGGCCAATGGACCGAGCTCGACCTGCACGGTCGACTACGGTGGCAACGGCGCTGTGAACAATGGCAGCGCCACCCTCAATCAAGTGTCCTACAGTCTCGTCGGCACCAGCGACAGTCGCTGGGATATTCCGCGCGGCGATGGCAGCGGCAAGTCGGTCCGACTCGACACCTCCTGGGCCAGTTGCCCGAGCACGAGCATTCTGCCTGCCTGTCAATTCGTCGGTCAAGGCACCGGTCTTTACGAGGGCAGCTATTACAGTTTCACGTACAAGCAGGGGACACCCATCCCCAACGGCGGCGTCGACGGCGAAGGAAGCCGTGCCCATCCTGTGTATTTTACGACCTACCGAGGCAAGTCCTACAGCAACGGAGGCAACTGCTACAACGCCATCGACGCTGACCGCAGCGACATTGTGAATGACGGCATCTACGGGCGACCGGCATACACGGGGCATCCCTACGACTACACCAACGAAGTTCCCGTGCCATGGGGCGGCTCGACCAACACCGCCGCATGCGACGCCGCTACGGGCGCGACGTGGAACCAGAACGTAGTGCCTTTCTTGACCGACACGACCTTCGGCGGGCAATCCATCACCACGGCGCAACGGACCCTCATGACCGCCGCGCGATTGGAGAAGGCCTCTTTCGGCGGCGTCTATGCTACCGGCGCGCTTGCGCCCTTGGGCTGCGCGCTCAAGAACGAGGTGGTGCCCGACCGGTATCACAGCGCCGCGGACTACATGTCGACGGTTCAGACGACCGATGCCACCAACAACGGCGGCAACACTCCCTGCTGGAGCAACAACATCGTCCTCGTCGTGGACGGTTTATCGAATGGCGCGGGTGACTACGGTGGCAGCGTGGACTGTGCCTCGACGGCGTGCGCCTACAATGCCTCGACCAATCCGTCGCTGGCCGGCTGCAATTGCACAGCCATCATGAAGGCGTTCACGCTGGCTCACTCCGCCGCGCCCGTGCAAACCCACGTGGTGGTCAGTGCACCGGCCACGTGGAGCACGCGCTTCCCCTACGCGTATGCCTTCCTATGGAATCTGGCCGTCGCCGGCAGCCCGAACTTCGACGGCACGCCAAGCTTCGGTACATCGGAGGAAGAGGTGTATCGCGCGGTCTCCGACAAGATTGCAGCCGCCGCCTATCACATCACCTTCACCTCGACCTCCGCGGTCGCGGGTGCCTCGACACAAAATCCCGACACCGCGGTCGTCACGGACAGCAATTACCTCTACGACACAAGCGTCAGCTACCCGACGTGGAAAGGTACCGTCCGCGCCTTCGACACGACCTCTTTCGTCGACCTCAAATGGGACGCCGTGACGGTCGCGGCAAGCGGTAACCCGACGGACTGGACCCATCGGCGCATCTTCTTCTCTGACACGGGCGGAAATGTAATCCAGGTGCAAATCAGCAATGCCGGCGCCATAGGCAACGCGTCCACGCTGTACTCAGCCGGACTCGGCGCCAGCAGCACCGAAGCGGAAAAGATCATGCAGTGGCTGCTGGGCAAGCCAGAGCTCGGCAATCCTGCGCCGCTCATGGGCTCGACGACAGCATCGACACCGATCGCCGTCGGACAAGCGGCATCGAACGGTCTCAACGGAGCGAGTGCCTACTCGAAGGCGACCTGGACGCGACCACAGCTTGTGTACGTGGGCGGCGACGACGGCATGCTGCACGCCTTCTTCGGGCACGTCGGCACCAAGACCCTGAACGGGCAGACTTACGCCGGTGGCGAGGAAGCCTTTGCGTTCATTCCCAACGACATGCTTCGGGTCATCACCAAGCAGTACGCTCAAGGCAAGCAGAAGCTTTCGACAGACAGTTCGGATCACATCTTCGGTCTGGCCGGCTCGCCCAAGGTCAAGGACATGTGCATCGGCTCGACCTGCGAACAGTCCACGGGCGCCGATTGGCACACCGTCGTCGTCATGCCCGAAGGCCTCGGCGGCAACCGACCGTTCGCCCTGGACGTAACTAAAGTCATCGACGCTACGAGTGGGCTGACCCCGAGCAACATGGTGCTTCTGTGGAGCACGGCACCGATATCGAGCGGTTCCTCCAATGGCGTCAAGCTATCCCCATCGAGCGACGGCGCGAAGTGGGATCAAAGCCTCGGCGAAGGCACTTCGCTACCCGGCTTCTATTTTGCCGGTTACGCCGGCAGCGTGGCCGACAATCGCGTGATCTTCGCGTCGGGCTATCCCACGGAGTCGGGCGGGAGCTACGGCAGCCAGGGTCTCGTCGTGCTCAACGCCGACGCTAGCAACGGAGCCGTCAAGCAAACGAAAGACGTCAGCAGTCTAGGCGGCACCACCTGCACGCAAACCCGAACGGTCATGTCCGACGTGACGATTGCACGAGACTACACATCGCTCGGCACGTCCCAGAATCTGCTCGCTGCCTTCGTAGCAGATACCTGGGGCAACACCTATGAGTACGTGCCCGCTGCCACCGATTCGAGCAAGGTCCTGACCAAGCTCTATTCGCTGGGCTGCGGGCAGCCATTGTATTTCGCGCCAACCCTGGTCCAGCTCGATCGTGTGCCCAAGGCCGATGCGTCGGCCAAGCACTACATCTATCTCGTTCAGGTCACGAACTCGAATCAAGATCCCGATACGGAAGGCGTGACGGCCAACTATCCGGCATCGCAGATGGTCGTGACCAAGCTCGACGGGAACGTCAGCCCGCCGGTCATCGTCGCCAACTACAATTCCCAGCAGCCGTCCGGCCAAATCATTCTCAGCGCGGATCCTGCTACGACGGCGGCCAACCGTATCTGTATCCAGACCACGACCTCGGGAACACTGAACAGTTTCACTGACGGCTTGAAGAAGGCCACCCAGAGCTGTCCCGATGCGAACGGCGAGCCGCTGCCGAGCACGGCCCGCCCGGTGGGCACGCCGACCGCTGTACTGCGCTCCGACGGCCTCGGCTTCCAAGTCATCACGAGCTGGTACGATCCCACGGTTCGGTCAAACAATTGTTCCAGCGGAAGTACCTTCAACTATGGAAAGAGCTACGTGACCGTGCACGAATTCGGCGCCGATGGTACGTGGTACCAGCTGGCCGGCGTGGCGATCAACAATGCGGTCCTAACCGGAACCGCATTCATTGGAACCGGACTCTTCGTCGACGGTATCAATGCGAGCTCCACGCCCCAAACAATCAACATCAACGAGACCTTCAGCTCGGTTCAGCAAAGCTCGAACAGCACGGGCGCCGAACGCTACACGCGCACGTCGTGGTCCGAGCGAATGTACTATTGACGGCCGGCCCAGCAGCCTGACAGACCCAAAGCCAGATGGTCGCAGAACGTTGCGGTCGAGGCACTAGGGAATGACGTCGACTGGAGCCACGCCGGGGCAGCCGAACACGACCTCGACCAGCGTCGAGGTGCCGGCCATGACGCCGTCGCAAACGCTGCCGTGCAGGACAATCGTTGAGTTGTCGGCACCAAAGGCCCAGCCGTCCGACGCGTCCTTCTTGACGAGCTGCTTGTCCACGTACACGTAGACCAAGCTGGGATCCGGCGGCGGAGTCGTGCTGGTGAACGTGCAGCTTGCCACCACCTTCGAGATCGCGGCAAGAGCGTCGTTCAGCTGCTGCGGAGAAGTTGCCGGATAGTAGTTCGCGGTGCCTCCGTTTTGCGCCATGCTGTCCAAGTTGCCCACGCTGGGCCCGATGCCGACGACATAGACGGGAAATCCAGCATCCGCGGCGGCCTTGATGGCGAGCAACGTATTCGGCAAGTCAGTGTTATTGGACTGACCGCTGCCGCAATTGGGCTCGCCATCCGTTGCCAGAAGGATGGCCTTCTTGTTGCTGTCGCTGACGGTCTTCAAGTAGGTGGTCGCGGTCTTGATGGCCGAAGCCGTCGGAGTGGCGCTGCTGGGCGTGACCGAGGCTAGTACCTGTTGAATCGCCGCCGCCGTGTTGTTCCCGATGGGTACTTGGGGCGTGGCCGCGACAGTGCACTGCTGCGACGATCGATCCTTGGGGTCGGCAAACAATTCGAGTCCCCAATTGATCCCGTTGTTTGCGGTCACCGTGGCAGAAACGGCGGTCTTCAGGGTGGACCAGCGGTCGACACAGTTGGTGCGATCCGTGCACGGAGTTGTGGTGGTGTTTCGCCCGCCCTGGCAGTCACAGTCCTGAGCAATGCTCCAAGTCATCGAGCCCGAAGCGTCCTGCACCAGGAGAACGTCTGCCGGAACGCGATCGGCCTTGCTCGTTACCGAGCCGCAGTTGCCTGCCGTGGACGGAACAGCGGTACCGCCCGTGCCTGAAACTCCAGCTGCGCCGCCGGCTGACCCGCCGTCCCCGCCGGTGCTGCCGGGCGGAATGCTGATGACGAAAGCGCCACCGCTTCCGCCCGGGCCTGAGCTGTTGTCGCCGCCGCTCGAGTTGCCGCCGAGCGTGCCGCCGTTGTTACTACAAGCTTCTTGGAAAGCGGAAAGCAGCACAACGCCGGCGATGCCGGACCATACGACTGCGTGTCTCATCTTCTCTCCCTTGTTGTTACGGTGATGGGCAAAGGGTGCTCGACCATGGTGAGCAGCCACGCGAAACTAGGGTAGTACCTTGAGTTGCCGGAAGCTCGCCCATCGGATCAGAAATCGAAGCGACAGGACTCCTCGGCCCGAATTAGCACGTTTGGGCACCGCATGATGCAACATCCGCTGGCCTCCCGGTGAGCTTTGTCTCACTTTTTGCTCACGTGCCTGCCCGGCAAAGGCTTAGGGTAGTTGCCTTCCGGCGAATATCATGCGTTCGCGCATCGGCGCCATCGCCGCTTGTTCTTCGACGAATCGCTTCTTGAGCCGTAATCGGACGTCCAAGGCGACTACTGATGTTTCCGTCAACCCACTTGGGAAGGACACCATGACAAGATACGCCTCTCGAACCCTGGCGGCTTTCTTCCTGATATTCGCGGCGTGTTCCCCCACTTCGGCGACATCGTCGGCAACCGGAAGTGGAGGCAAGAAAGCGGACACGGTATCTGGCCAGGGTGGCACGGCTGGCTCAGGGGGCTCCAACAATTCGGGCGGAAAAGGCGGCAATCAAGGCTCGGGCGGATCCTCCGCGACCGGTGGCAACCCAGGATCTGGGGGCGGAACCTCGAGCTCAAGCGGAGGCGCCGGATCGGGTGGCGCTGGCTCCGGCGGATCCAGCAGTGGTGGCTCGACGGCGGCAGGCGGGAGCGGCGCAGGCGGCGTTGCGGGTGGTGGCGGTCGCGACGCCGGCTCGAGTGCAACGGGCGGTTCGGCGACCGGCGGGAGAGCAACGGGCGGCAGCACAACCGGCGGGGTCGGTGGAAGCTCCCCGGGTGGAAGTGGGGCTGGCGGCTCATCCACGGGCGGAACGCTCGGCTCGACCATCGACGACGGCTGCACGGATCAGCTGGCCAAGGGCATCAGCATCAGTGAGATTGCCGTATTCCAAGCCGGCAAGATATCCGTCATGAAGGCTGGCGCGGAAGTCACGCCCAAGTCCACCAGCGGTGCCGAGATCATTCAAGGCAAAGATGGCCTGTTCCGCATCTACGTGACGGTCGACAGCGGATTCCAGTCGCGGTCGCTTTCCGCGCGCCTCAAGCTCAACGGACAGACGGTCGGGCTTTACGCCAAAGCTACCATTGCGGCGTCGTCCACCGAGCTATCGACGACCAACTCGTTCACGATCGCCGTTCCCGCCAGTGTTTTTGGCGCGAACCTGGACTACCAAGCTCAAATCGTCGAGTGCGACAGCGGCTCGGGAACGGACCACAATCCGGTGTTCCCGGCGACAGGTGTGGCGACCTTGGCCACGCGCAAGACCGGCGTCGTGAAGATCACCATGATGCCTGCCACCTCGGGCGGCGTGACGCCGACGCTCGACCAATCATTTGTCGACACGGTCAAGAAGACCATGGACTCGATGTATCCGACGACCGACACGCAAATCACGGTCAACACGACGGCGCTTGCGGGCTGCACCGTGACCGGCGCGACCGCGGCGGACGACGTTTCCTGGAGCAATTGCCTCGACAAGCTGCGCTCGCGCCGCACGGCGGACAAACCCGCAAGCGACGTCTACTATGTGGCCGTCCTCAAACCGGAGAGCACATTCGCGGCGTTTTGCGGCACGGGCTGCATCACCGGCATCAGTCTGGTGGCCACTGCGACCTCCGCGAACTCGCGCATTTCTCTCGTCGACGGATACCTACCGGATGCGCTCATCACCATCCCCCACGAAGTCGGTCACGCGCATGGCATCGAGCACTCGCCCGGCTGCGGTGCCGCCCAGGCCGATCCGGCCTTCCCCTACGTGACGAACGGCAAGGGCTACATTGGATGGGTCGGCTGGGACAAACAACAGTCGCCCATCAAGTTCTTTGATCCCGCGAAGTACATCGACATCATGGCCTACTGCAGCCCGCAGTGGGTTAGCGACTACGTCTACAAAGAGATGGCGACCCGTATTACAACGCTCAATGGTGCACGCATCGCCGTGACCGAACCGGAGAGCACGTGGCGGGTGGCCCTCGAGACCGGCGGCAAGCTTCGCTGGGGCATTCCCATCACCGACCCCACCCCGCCCGAAGGCACGCCGCTGGCGGCGACGGTGCTGGATGCGCAGGGAACGGTGGTGGCGCAAATCACCGCGTACCGCACACCGACGTCCCACGGTGGCGCCTCGTACATGGTTCAGGATCCGCAGGCAGGTTGGGCGACCTTGCAGATCGGCAACGCGACGCTGGCATTCTAGCCCGCCAGCGCGGCTTTCTGAGCCCGTCCTCGGTTTTTTGAGACCAAGTTGGTCTGAAAGCCCAGGAAAGCCGGCAACGCTCGACGCGGCAAGCGCGGGGCGCAGAGTTTGCTTTCATGACGCTGCATCTGGAGGACATGATGCAAAGACGATCCATCGCACAGGCCAGCTTGGTTGCGTGTGCGCTCCTGCTGCTGGCTTGCTCGACCTCGTCGTCGGGCCTGAACATGAATGGCTTCGACGGAAGCGCAGCCCAAGGAGGCGCCGGGATGGGCGGCACCGCGTCCTCTGGCGGCCACTCCGGTGGCGGGGGCGGCAGTGCTGCCGGGACGGGCGGCACCACCCAAGCGTCCTCTGGCGGCCACTCCGGTGGCGAGGGCGGCAGCGGTGGGCACGTTAGCGACGGCACCGGCGGAAGCAGCGGGGGAAAACACGGTAGTACCGGCGGGAACAGCGGCAGCGGCGGCACTACCCAATGCATTCCGCCACCGTGCGTACTGCCGATTTGTCCCTACGGAATTGCCCCGGCTCCCCCCTGTGGATGCGCTGGCTGTCTGCCCGGTCCCGACGGCGGCATCGACGGTGGCACCTCTCACGACGCAGGCAAAGATACGGCCTCGGAGGATACGCGGCCTTGCCTTCCCGTGGCCTGCCCTGCCCTCCTATGTCGCTACGGCTACGGACCCAGCCCAACGCCGTGTGGCTGTCCGACCTGCGTGCCTGCCGACGCTGGTGTTGCCGACATGCGCACCACCGATGCCACCGTCTGCCCACCGATCATGTGCCCGCTCATCGTGTGTCCCGTCGGCGTGATGTCCTCACAGGCCGCATGCGGCTGCCCGACCTGCGGGCCGGTCACGCAAGCCAAGTAGCAAACTACTTCGCCTTGGCTACCGACGCGCCGGCGCCGGTAGCGCGTAGCATTTGCCACATCTCGTCCGTCGGCGCGTAGGGCTCGGCCTCATACCGAGGGATGATCGCGATCGAGCACCTCGCGCACGCGACGTGCGAGTTCGTCGAGCGCGTAGGGTTTAGACAAGAAGTCGATGGAATGGTCGAGCACGCCCCGCTGAAGAGCGGCGTCCTCCGTGTAGCCTGACGTAAACAGGACCTTGAGCCGCACTCGCCGCTGACGACACTGGTCGGCGAACGCCTTGCCGCCCATGCCAGGCATGACCATGTCGCTGATCAGCAGCGCGATCGAGCCCGGCAACGCGTCCAGCGCCGCTAGAGCATCGTTGCCATTCGCGAAGGAATGCACCTCGTAGCCGAGCCCAGAGAGGAAGCTCTCGGCAAGAGCGCGGATGGCGCCGTCGTCCTCCACCAAGAGCAGTGCCTCGCGGCCGCGCGTGTCTCGCGGCCGGGTCTTGGGCGACGCTTCGTCGACGACGTCCTTGACCCGCGGAAAGTACAGGTGGAACGATGCCCCCTGCCCGACCTCGGAATGAACCTCGATGTGCCCTCCGTGCTGCTTGACGGCTCCGTACACGATGGCTAGCCCGAGGCCCGTGCCTCGGCCCACCTCTTTGGTGGTGAAAAACGGCTCGAACAGGTGACGTTTCACCTCCGAGCTCATGCCCACGCCCGTGTCGGAGACGGTGAGGCGCACGTACTGCCCCGGCGCAAGGCTGGAATGCTTCCGGCAAGATAGAGCATCGAGCTCGACGTTGGCTGTCTCGATGGTCAGCTTGCCACCGTCGGGCATCGCATCGCGCGCGTTCACCGCCAGGTTGATGAGGATCTGGTCCAGCTGACCCGGATCGATCCGGATCTGGCCTACGCCATCGCGGAGCACAGACGCGAGCTCAAGCTCCTCTCCCAGCAGGCGCTCGAGCATCTTGCTGAGGTGGCGGACGACCTCGTTCGGATCGAGCACCCGCGGCGCAACCACCTGCCGACGCGAAAACGCGAGCAGCTGCCGGGTGAGAAGCGTGGCGGATTTGATGGCCGTGCGAATCTCGATCAAGTTGTCGCGCGCCGAGGTGTCCGCTGGAAGAGCGGTCATGGCGAGCTGTGCATTGGCATTCATCGCCGTCAGCAGATTGTTGAAGTCATGCGCCACGCCGCCAGCCAACTGCCCGATCGCTTCCATGCGCTGGGCTTGGTGCAGCTGCGCCTCCAGACGACTGCGCTCCTCCTCGGCTCTTCGCATCGCCGTAACATCTTGCAAGACACCGGTAATGCTCGGCTCGGAGCCCAGCGCTCCGAGGTCGCGGCGCGCTACTGCGCGAACATGTCGAATCTCCCCGTTCGGCAGGCTGAGCCGGTACAGAATATCGAAGGACTCGCCACTCCAGACCGTGTTGGCGAAGGCAGCCTCGACGCTAGCCCGATCGTCGGCGTGCACCGGCGCCAAGAAGGATTCGAAGGAAGGAGCAGCCTGTTTCGATTCGTGACCGAGCAAGCGAACGATGCCGGCAGACCAGCTCATCGCGTGCGTGTTTGGGAAGAGCTGCCAATGGCCCATGCGGGACATCTCGTGTGCCTCGAGCAGTCGGGCCTCGCTCTCGCGAAGCGCCAGCTCGGCTTGTTTGCGAAAGGTGATATCGCGAAGGTGGCATACCGATATCCGCGGCTCGCCGTTCGCATCACGCAACCACGTCGAGGTGACCACTCCCCAGATCACGTGGCCGTCCTTGTGAATGAAGCGCTTTTCGAACTCCTCCTCGCAAGGCTCGCCAGCAATACACTTGCGAATCCATTCCGCACTTCGTTCGACGTCGTCCGGATGGGTAACATTACTGAGGGTGCCAGCCAGCAGCTCTTCCCTGGAGTAGCCGACGATCCGGCACGCTGCCGGATTCACCGCCAAGTACTTGCCGTCCGCTCGAATGATGCTCATCCCACTCGGAGAGTGTTCGAAGGCTGTACGGAACTTCTCCTCGTTCTCCGCCAGATTCTGCTGGGACAGCCGTCGTTCCGTGATGTCTTGCGCGTAGAACAACACTGCGCACGGGGCGCCGGCGGCGTCGCGCTGAAGGCTCAGATCGAGCGCCGCCCAAATTTCGACACCGCGCTTGTGCAGGCAGCACACTTCGACCTGGACAGCCTTGCCCTCCGCGACCTGTGCCCATTTCTCGTGCATCCGATCCGGCTCTTTCGGACAAAGCAGCTCGCTCAAGCTGCGCCCAGCCAATTCATCGAGGGCGTAGCCCAGCATCTTGCACATGACGGGATTGGCCAGCAGAAATCGGCCATCCAGCGTGACGAGCGCGGTGCCAAAGGGGGCTCGATCGAAGACGGCTTGGAGGATCTCCAGACGTGGCAAAGTCGAGTCGAATGCTTTGAGAGTGTCTCCGGCCATCGCAGGGTTCAAGGATGAGAGCTGCATTGTCGCGCAGTTTGGTCCGGCTTTCACGACCTATCGCTATCGACCCCACGGCCAGCGTCGCTCTGCGGCGAGCTCCTTGCAAGTAACGCTTTCGAGCGCCTACAGCAGGTGCGCCCCGGCGCTGGGTTCGAAAATGTAAATCTTCGCGGTGCGACCGGTACGCTGGCGATAGCCAACCGTCATCGCCTCGGCGAATTCGGCGACCGTCTCAGGCAGGAGCTGAAAATCGCACCCGCGAGGGTCACGGCCGCTCCCGTAAGGACGAGGGATGTCTGAATTCTTGTCATGGCGCCTTCCTGCCTTTCGGTTGCGGAGCCCTGGCATGCTGTCCTGAGTAGCGACGAATTGTCAATTGGCATGGTCTCTCTAAGGGTAGCCGACTTGGTGACTCGCGGACCGGTCGCCGGCTGCGTCCTCTATGGGCGAGGCGGAGCCCGAGGCGCTGTAGGGCTCTACGTGAGCTCAATTTTCGCTACGCACGACTTTGGACTTTCCTAGGAACCGCATCGCCAAAGCGTCGAGCGAGAAAAGCCCTGCCCCGAAAGCGACCACCACCAAGGCCATGACGATGTAGAGAAACTCGTCGAGAGCGAACAAGTCCGTCAGGCCATGCACATCGTCCCGTTTGGCGGTGATGATGGCGACGGCCATGTTGGCCACGATGGGCAGGGCCGCCAGCCGGCCGGCCAGTCCCACCAGCAAGAGCACCCCGCACCCAAGCTCGGTCAAGGACACCAAGATCGCGTTGGCGTGGGGCATCGGGATCCCGAGCTCGGTGAAGAACGCCGTCACCTTGGCCAAGTCGTGGATCTTTCCCCAGCCGCTCGGGACAAAGACCGCGGCCAGCGACAGACGCACCAGCAGAAGCGCCAACGAGCGCCCACGCACTGCCCACCCGACCACCTTCTCGCGGCAACGTTCGATTCGCTCAATGACTCTCATCCTGTTCCTCCAGTTTTTATGCGGTGGCGGTAAGCAACCCGTCGTCTACCCAACGGGCAAGGAACTGAAACGCGCGCGCAGCTGGGTCGCCGGCGTCGGGTTGGTTTTGCGCAGCTGTCATGACGTCACACAATTCGCCCATGGTCGCGCCTTCAGCCGCCGCTTCGAGCATCGCGGACTCGCCAGCACTGTCGATCACGCGATGTCTGACTTCGAAATCCTGGCGCCAGACCAACAGTCGTTCGCTCCGCGCTTCGGGATGCACCGGCTCGGATAGGCAAGTTGTCCAAATCGCCGACAGTGCGAAAGCCGAATCTAGGATCGCGTGGGTTGGGCAAAGACGCACGCCCATAGTGGCGAAAGCTTCGGGCGGCAATCGCCGTAGACCGACTAAAGTTAAAGGCACGGCGTCGGCGCCATCGAACAGTTCTCTGTGAGTCCGTTCGAGTCGAGCCAACCCGGGCAGCCATGGCCGAGCCAGGCCGAGCGCGTGTTGCACGAGGTATGGAGGCAGACGCGAGCCAGCCTCACGCAGCGACGGGTTTTGCGGCCGATGAGCGAGCAAGTAGTCCGTGATCAAGTCGTGGAAAGCAACATCACCAACCACAGCCACGACCCGCGGAAACTCGTCCCGCAAGACGTCGAGTATTCGGTAGAAGTACATGTTGGCGTAGATGTCGAGTCGCTCGATCGCCGATAGGCGTGCGTCGCCGCGGATGATCGCCTCGAGCTCGGCGGCATCCGATCCGCGGTCAATCAGGCCAGACTCCACCCCGCTGGGCGCCGTGACCAAATCGTAGAACAGTGCCTGAACATGGCGCAGAGATTGGGACTCTGTCCCGGAGCTCTTAGCTGCCATCGGCGGCCATCCGTTCAAGAATCGGAAGAGGGTACTCGCGGGGAGGATCCGTTCGCAACGCACACACTTCGCGTTCAATGGACGCCGCCCTGTGCGATTCGGCCACCAGCTCGGCTAGTGGCGGAATGTCATCGTCGCGCTCGATCAAGGTGGGGACAGCGCCGAATCGTTCGACCGAAGCTCGGAACAGGTCCCAAACCCCTTCGCATACCGGATGATCGTGCGTATCCAGCAAATGGGTACCCTCGTCGCGATGTCCGGCCAGGTGAATCTGACCCACGCGACCGATGGGAATGCCATCGAGGAAGGCACGCGGAGAGAAGCCATGATTGTAGGCGCTTACGAACACGTTATTGACATCGAGGAGAATGCCACAGTCGGTTCGCCGACAAAGCTCGGCCAAGAAATCCCATTCGGTCAACGCCGACTCGACGAACTGAAGATAGCTCGACACATTTTCGACTAGGATTCGCCTGCCAAGTCGCTCCTGGACGCGCGCCACGCGCGAGGCAAGGTGGTCCAGCGCTTCCTCGGTGAACGGAACCGGCCACAGATCGTGCCCCGTATGACCGCCCAAGCTCGACCAGCATAAATGGTCCGACACCCACGCCGGTTCAATCTCGCGGGCGAGATTGTCCAGAGCCTCCAGGTAACGCTCGTCGAGCGGATCGACCGAGCCAAGGGACAGCGATACGCCGTGAAGGACGACCGGCATGCGTTCGCGGACCTTGCGCAAGACAGCCCGCGGATTTCCCCCCAGCACCATGAAGTTCTCGCTGATGACCTCGACCCAGTCGACGGCCTGAGGCTCGGAGGACAAGGCGGCGAAATGCGGCGGCCGAAGGCCGATTCCGTGACCAATGTTCGGGAAGTCGATCATGTCGGTACCCCTGGCTATCGAGACGAGGGAACGGCTGACGAGTCAATTCGCCAATGCGATCAAGGCGGGACAGAACAAATTGAGTCGCCAGCCGCTTCCCGGATGGACTACTTCTTCTCGTCGTCCGACGCAGTTCCCCCCTTGGCCTTGCACGCCTTCTCGGACATGCTCATCCAGCCCTTCCCCTTGCATCCGTTCTGGCCCTTGCAGGCGTTATCCGCCGACTTGCAGCCGCCCTTTCCTTTGCATGCGTTCACGCCTGCGCAATGAACGCTGCCGTCGGACTTGGCCGAGGCGGTAAACGGGGTTGCGGCAGCGAACAATCCGGCAACGGTAGCGGCTATCAGTACACCTTTGGTGCTCATGTCTGGTTCTCCTTAATATTGGGTAAGCCGGATCGACCGGCGTTGTTGTGAATGAACTGGGTTCCTCTCCTGTACGAACGAGAACCCCAATCGGTTACGCGAATCAGATGCCGGACCGGCGATTTCTTTTCGCTCACGCCCCAATTGTTTGTCTTCGGTGGGCTGGATAGCCCCTCGCAGGGAGCCTTTCGGGCGCGGCGGCCAAGTCGCACGAACGGACAACGCGCTGCGATCGCGCCGACGGGGTTCTGACCGCAATGGAGGATCCCCGTTCCGGGATCGCGCTAGCCACCCGTACGTCCGGCGTGGGAATATGCGGCGCTCAAAAACATGTCCATGCCGAGGAAGCTGGCACCGCCACGGTAGCGACATCGAAAATGCGCGCTCGCGCGGATCTCGGCAGCGGCAAGGTCACGTTCCTCCGATCGGGCACGGCGTGGGAGGTTACGGTTCGACCGTACCAACACAGGCAAGTTGACCAGAGCGAACACATCGGACATCGTGAGCGCGCGCCGCCGAGACGCACAACCGAGGAAAAGACGATCGCCATGAAAACGAGACTATTTAGCGGGCTGCTGCTTTCCCTTGCGGTCCTGACGGCCGCAACCCGACCGACCGCCGCCGAGCCCGCCGGAAAAGAACATGCCGAGGCCAAGAAGCATTTCCAAGACGGCCTCTATCTCGCCGAGAACGGTGCCTATGCGGCAGCTCTGGCCGAATTCGACCGCGCCTACGAGCTGGTGCCGAGCCGCCTCGTCCTCTTTCATACCGCCCTCGCCTACGTGGCCATGGACAAGCCGGTCGACGCGGTGGAAACCCTGGATGACGTTCTGTCGGCGGATGGCACTCTCGGAACGGAGTACATCGAGCGCGCCAAGGTCGTCAGGCAAGAGCAGCAGCAGCGCATCGGTGAGCTCGACGTCAAGGTGAACCTCCCAGCGACGATCCAAATAGACGGCGAGCACGCGGGCGATGCGCCGCTCAAAGAGCCGCTGAAGGTGGCCGCTGGTGCACACGTTGTCTGCGTCGTCGCGCCTGGATACGCGCCGGCTTGGAGATCGGTCGGCGTGGCGGGCGAAGGGCACGCTGGCGTGGACATGCAGCTAGAGCCGACCGAGTCAAAGCTTGCGCACGTGACCGTTCACTCGCCCGTGCCGGGTGTCGAGGTGCGGGTCGACGACGTGCTGATCGGCAAGACGCCCTTCGCCGAGCCCGTCCTTTTACTGCCGGGCAAGCACGTGTTCGACATGCGGCGAGCGGGCTACAAGGATACGCACCACGCTGCGGATCTGGTAGAGGGCGTTTACAGCACCGTCGCGTTCGATCCTGCTGAAGAAAAGACGGCCGGCGCGCCACGCGGACGGCTTCGCCTTCGGGCCAATGTCGGCAACGTCGAGGTGACCATCGACGGTCACGATCGCGGGGCATACCACGAGGCCATCGAGCTTCCGGCCGGCCCGCACACCCTCAAGCTGGAGCGCACCGGTTACGAGTCCCTTGAGCGAATGGCGACTGTCGCCAGTGACGAAGAGACCGACGTAAAAGTATCGCTCCGCCCCACCGCCGAGACCCGCGGAGCAATCGCGGCCAAAGGGCACACGCAGCAGAACTGGGCCATCGCAGCCCTGGCAACCGGCGTCGCCCTCGCTGGCGGCTCGACCGTGTTCACGATTTGGAGCAACGGAAAGCTGAGCACCGCCCAGGATCAATTGACGGTTGTGCAAAAGGACACCCAGCCCAGCGGCGACTGCGCTCCCAGCAAGCTCAATGACATTTCGTCGAAAACGTGTGCGCAGCGGATGCGGGATGCGCAAAGCAAGGTCGACCAGTACCACAACGCTCGGCTCGTCGGATACATCGGCATTGGCGTTGGGGCAGCCTTCGTAGTCACGGGCGCCGTGCTCCTGCTAACCGAGCCGAATCCTGACAAAGTCGACGCCGAGAAAACGGTGGCCGGCTCGTTGCAGCCGGTGATCTCTGCTGGACCGGAAGGTGCCAGCCTGTGGCTGAGCGGCCGCTTCTAGGTCGCCTTCGCGCAGAGAAAGCCTATCAGGGCAGCCGATGCCGCTTGAGCACGGGCCAGGCGACCGCCGCGTTGCCCATGTCATCGCCACCGCCCTGTTTGGTGCACAGAATGACCTCGACGCCTGCCTGGCAGCCGGCATAGCTTGAGCAACCGTTTCCGTCGGCGGAAGAAGCAGAGCCCGTACACTGATCCAGCTCGGCCCATTGTTGAAACGTGGCTTGGGCACCGAGGAAGGTCACGGGCATGCCCGGCACGAACGACGACGGCCCCCCAGCGTAAGGGACCAGCTGCTCGGCCGTTCCGCGGAACGAAATCACTGAAATCGGCCGAGATGGTTTGCAGTCGGCGACGTTTTCCTCGAAGAGGTCGAACGAAGCCGCGGCGATGGCGGCGAACACATCCGCGGCGTTGCAGCCCAGGTAGTACGCCATGCCGCCGCCCGTGAGGGCGCCGGTGGCGTAGATGTGCTTGGCATCGATACAAGCAATCGTCTTGACGTCGGCGACGAGTGCCCGGCTGAAGGCGACATCGTCTACGTCGGCGACGCAGCAAGGACCGACGTTCCACGCCGCTCCGAGCGGCCCGGAAAGTCCCGTCGGGAATGCCATGACAACGCCTTCGGCGTCGGTTACGGCGGGGTACAGCGAGGTCGACCGCTCCAGCGAACCGGATCCTCCGTTCGCGTGAAAGTCCACGATCAGTGGCGCCGCCTTGCTGCCGTCGTAGGCGGCGGGGAGGTGAAGCACGTAGCTGCGGCTGCTCGAGCCGACGTGCACCGTCCGAGTCATATCACCTGAGTTGAGAGACGGCAGTGGGCACGTTGCGACCGAACCATCGCTCGAAGCACCCGAGGCGTCTATTCCAGCGTCCGCCGTCGCCCTCTGGATGACGTCGAGGTTGGCGCGCGTGCAGCCCAGAAGCACGGCAATCACCGCTCCGAACGTGCGCGCAGTCATAGCCACGCTCCTAGGGCGACGGTCAGCAGGGCGTTCGGTCGTCCGGCCGTCGCGACGACTTCATCGGCGAAACGAATCGCGACGTACGGCTCGGCCATCTGCGCTTCCAAAGCGACGCTCAGATAGAAGCGGTCGTGCAAGCGCACGCTCGCACCGAGCGCACCGTCGAGCAGGAACGACCATTGCGCGGCGGAGCCCGATCGGAAAGCCGCATCGGTACGCCCCTCGACGGAGAAATGCAACGCGCCCGCCGACAGCGCGACAAAAGGCTGCAGGCGCTCCGCCTCGCGAAAGCGAAGGTACCCGCCGAGAAGGCCGTACCCTTGAGAAACCTGCGCACTTCCAATCTGGTTTTCCACCGTGGGCCGAGTGCCAAGTCCAGCCACAGAGGCACGCAGCACGGCCATGGAGCCGAGCGCCCAGCCGACGCCAACCAGCGGTAGAAAGGCAGGGCCAACACCGTCGAGACTTACCAGCGTCGCACCGCCCACTTCGACGCTGAACCGCTGCGCGCGTGGCCTCCGCTCCATGTCGACGAAATGCACGACCACCGGAGGCGGCTCACGATTCTGCGGATCGTGACCAGCCAAATCGATTTCGAGAAAGCTCGATCGCAAGAGCTCGATCGCACGAATTGCCAAACGCTCGGGTGCGTGCTCTGCCGTACTCTCGAACGGTACCCTGCGAACCACCGACTTGCCGGTGACCTTGTCGACGACCCAAACCTCGACCGAATCCAGAGCGACGTCCCCAACGAGGGCGATCACGGCATCGGCACCATGCTTGGTCGCAATCGTTTCAAGCAACCCGGGTGACGACGCCTGCCCGTCCGCGGGCGCGTCGACGACCTCGGTCGCAAAGCCAACCGCTGCGAGCTCTCCGCCAATGCGCACCAGCGTCTCGGTCATGGCGGCGGATGGACTTGTAGGGCGAACCAGGACCACCGTCGTCGCAGCCGCTGGCATAGCCAGCAACGAAGCCAGACCAAGCACAACGATGCGGACGACGAGGCAGCGACCTGTCAGCGACCGCGCCACAGCGCCCTCGCGGCTCCTGCATAGCTGCCGTTGGGAAAGCGGCGCAAGTATTCCGCGGCGATCGGCTGCGCCTGTGCGTTTCCTTCGTATTTGTTCGTGAGAATCATCTTACGGCCCAGTGCCTCGGCACCGTAGGCGCCGCTCGGTGCATGGGAAAGATACTCGTCGTACCAGCGCAGGGCGACCTTCACGTCAGTCGGTTCCTTCGACGCTTCCGATGCCTGGGTGCCTCTCGCTTCTTGCGCTGCTTGCCATTCTTCCACGCGACCAAGCAAGAAGGCCGCGTCCAGAGCCCGAGGCGAAGCGGGGAAGCGTTTCCGCTCGGCCAACAGCGCCTGGCGGGCGATGGCCATGCGCCGGCGGTAGCGAGCAGCATCGGCGAGCGCGAAGAGATCTTCGCTCGAAGCCGTATCGAGGATGTTCTTCAGACCGGCGTGTTGCGCCTCGGAGAGGATTTGGTCCCAGCGCCCCGCCGCGAGCGGCCGCGTCCATCGATAGTCGGTGCCGAGCCTCGACTCGCTGGCTGGCGAGGGCCGGGGTACCGGCTTCTCGGACGGGATGGGCTCGCTCGGCGCCACGGCTGGCTCTCCGGGCGACTTGTCCTCGAAGATTCGGGCCTCCGCAGACGCCACATCCGCAACCAGGCGCTGGCCCGCATGCAGAGTAATATCACCACTAGAAAGGGGACCGGTCACCGCGACAGCCCCCCGCTCTAGGCTCAGCTCAAAACGCTCGGTGGATGCGTCCCACAAAACCGAGAAGACGGTTCCCTTGACGGTAACCCGGAAGGGTCCGACGTCGACCAGCCAATGCCGCTGGACCGTCGGGGTTACGCGAAACGTCGCCACGCCGCTCTCGATGGCAATCCGCACGCCCGAGCTGTCGACCGAATGCAAGCGTGCACGCGTCCCCGGTTTCAGGGAGAATTCCGTTCCTTCGTTGAAGCTCAGGATCATGCCGGCATGTCCGGCTTCCCGAAGATAGCCGCCCTCGACGATGCGGCCGCCCGCTACCGTGTAGCGGAGGGCGAAGGGCGCGGCCGGCGCAGCCGTCGGAGGACGCAGACGCAACCACGAAACCGAAATCAGCGCCGCGGCGACAGCGGTCGCACCAACCATGGACCACCGCCTGACGATCCCACGTCGCCTCTCCTCGCCCGTCAGTCGCGCCGCAAGGGCCTGCAGACCACCATCCAGATCGCCTGCCGTCGGTGGTCGAGCGCTGGTTCGCGCCAGCTCGGTCAACGCCTCGAGAGCCTGACCTCCCCTGCCGTTGGCCGAACCGTCCGCCGAGCCAATCATCGATCCCATCCTTTGCCGCCCCAAAGGCCCACCAATCCGAGATCGCTTTCGATCCAGCGCGACATCTTCGACGTCGATCGCGCGAGCGAGCGCTTCACCGTCGAGGCCGATAGATTCATGCTGGCGGCAACTTCGTCGACCGTCATGGACTCGAGGTGGCGGAGTGCGAACACCAAACGATCCTTGGTGCCAAGGCGAGCGAGCAAACCATAGAACCGCCGCAGCAGATCCCGCGATTCCATGTCAACGGCTTCGCCACCCACGTCGACGAACGCCTGCGGCTCGCGAAACGAAAGCCAACCGCGCGCCTTGCGGCGCAGCTCGGATTTGAGGACGCGCACCACGAACGAAAACACGAAGCTGCGCAGACGGTCGGGCTCACGCAAAGTCTTGGCCTTGCGAAACAACCGGTGGAAGACCTCTTGCGCTAGATCCTCGGCCTCCGATTCCGAACCCAAAGCACGCCGGGCTGTCATGAGAACCATGGGCGCGAAACGGTGCCACGTCTCGGCGATGGCCCAGGCGCTTCCGGACTGGAGACCGCGCGCCAGCTCGACATCGCTCACGCTGCCGTGGATGGATGCGATCGGCGACGAAAGCTGTTTACTCGAGCGAGAGGTTTGCATGGATGGGCACCACGAACGCGTAAAGCAGTCGCCCCGATCCGGTCAATTCGGGTCATCTTTGGCTTACCGGCAGGCCTGGTGCGTGATAGCGATAAGGTACCACGCGCACTCTGCGGACTCGTCTGGTAGCCCTACCTTTTGCCGTCAATCCTTGGCTCTGCCCTTGGATTTACAGCGATTTCGGCCAGCGCGGCTGAGCCGGCCGCGCGCGAACGATTGCTGGCCGATTCGGGTCCCGCCAACGTCGAATTCAGCGACGCCAGCTGGCGTCGCGTCAATTTGCCGCACGACTGGGCGGTCGAGCTGCCCTTCGACCGCAACGCGCACAGCTCACACGGGTTCAAAGCCATCGAGAAGCCGCTAGCGCACCCCACCATCCATCCCAGTGCCTGCTGCAATCTCCGTCGGCGGTAATTTGTTGGTTTCGTTCGATGTGACCGGGGGACGTTTTACGGGGATCCGAACAGGAAGAAGGTTTCGCTTCCTACCCCTGCATCTCTTCCAGCTCTTTGCCCTTGGTCTCGTGCACCGCCTTGAGGATGAAGACAATCGAGACGATGGCGAAGGCCGCGTACACGCCGTAGGCGCCGCCAAGGCCGATGCCGGACAAGAGCATGGGGAAGGTCATGGTGATGCCGAAGTTTGCCAACCACTGAGCGAGCCCGCTGATGGCAAGCCCTGAGCCGCGTATTTGGTTGGGGAACATCTCGCCCAGCATGACCCACATGACGGGCCCCCACGACACGTTGAAGAACATGACGTAGAGGTTGGCGGCAACCAAGGCGATGGGACCGCTGCTGCCGACGAGATCGAGGGCGCCGTTGCTCACGCGCGCGGTGGCGAAGACCACGGCCATCGTGCCGAGCGTGACCGCCATACCGATCGAGCCGATGAGCAAAAGCGGCTTGCGGCCGAGACGGTCGATGACGGCGGTGGCGACCAGGCAAGCCAGAATGCTGACCGCGCCGCTGAGAACGTTGATGAGAAGCGCATCGCTCTCCTTGAAACCGGCGGACTTCCACAGCACGGCGCCGTAGTAGAAGACGACGTTGATCCCCACGAGTTGCTGGAAGGTGGCCAGACCAAGCCCGACCCACACGATGGGGCGGAACAGGCGCTTGGAATCGAGGATGTCGGTCAGCTTGGGCCGGTGGTGATCGGCGACCAGCGAGGCGTCGATCTCGTTCAGCTTGGATTGAGCATCTGCCGCGCCCATCAGGCGCGTAAGCACAGCCAATGCCTTTTCCTTCTTACGACTAGCGACCAAGAAGCGCGGGCTTTCGGGGATGAAGAGCAGCGAGAAGAAGAAAACGACCGACGGAACGAGCATCACCCAAAACATCCAGCGCCACGCTTCCAGGCCCATGGCCAAGATCGCCGTCGAGCCACCTGCCTTGCGCGCGAGCAGGTAGTTGCTGAGGAAGGAGGCGAAGAGGCCCGAGATGATGGCGATCTGCTGCACCGACGAGAGAGCGCCGCGATACTTGGCGGGCGTGACCTCGCTGATGTACGCCGGTGCAAGCACGCTGGCAGCGCCGACCGCAAGACCGCCGAGGACGCGAACCACGATGAACTGGAGAGAGTTTTGCGCAAGCCCTGCCCCGAGCGCGCTAGCGCTGAAACAAACCGAGGCGATGAGCAAAATGGTTCGGCGGCCAAACTTGTCGGCGAGCCAACCCGCCATGAATGCGCCGACGGAGCAGCCGAGCAGGATGCTGGCCACGTTGAAGCCCGTGCCGGCGCTGTCCGAGTGGAACGCCTTCTGCAATCCGTCGACGGTGCCGTTGATGACGCCGCTGTCGTAACCGAAGAGGAACCCTCCAATCGTGGCCACCAAGGTGATCAGGATGATGAAGCCGAAATTCGTTGACGATTGCTTGGACATCACGGTCCTTCCTGTCTTCGCGAGATTTTGGCGATCCTTTGGGTCGAGCGGCATCTTGCCGGACGGGGCAGTCGCAGGCAAGCGAAGCGCTGCTCCGAGGGCCCCACCAAGTTTGTAAAGTGCCTTTTTAAACGCGAAGTCCAGGCCACGTCAAGAGACGTTCCTTGCAGGCGTTCTGATCAGCGAAGTTTGGCCTACAAGGAGAAACCGGCGGATTGATCGCCAAGGCTGGTCTCTTGAAGCGATTTATGATCGCCGGAGCTGACACCGCCATCGAGCAGCCGCTCGAAGTTCGCTACGGCTGGGCGAACGTTCCAGAAGGCAATCTCTTCAACAAGGCCGACCTACTTGCTTCACCATTCCGCACCAGCCGTAACTGAAATCGCGCGATAAACCCAACGGAGTTCGCGGCGGCGCAGGAGACACCCGCGCCGCCGCCTCTTGGATAGCTTCGATCACTCGACTACTTGTGAAGATCTTTTCGGTCCTGGCGCAAGTCGCGACGATCGGCACGAAGATCCTTGCGGTCTTTGCGCAACTCCGAGTCGTCCTTTGCCGCATCCCGATGGTCTTTGCCGAGATCCTTCTTGTCCCGCCCGACGTCACGCAAGTCGCGACGCATGTCCGCCGAGTCGTGCCCCAGATCCTTGCGATCCTTGTGCAGGTCGGCGCGCGTCCCCGCCTCGGCCTTCTTGTCGGTCTTGAGATCCGCCAAGTCCGCCGTCACGGCAGCCTTGTTCCCGGCCGCGCGGTCCGCCTCGAGCTTCTCGCGATCCTGGCGGACATCTTTGCGCTCGACCGCCATCGTCTTTCGATCACCCGCCAGGTCTTTTCGATCGGACCGAATATCCTTGCGGTCGTTCTTCACATCGGTGCGGTCGACCTTGAGGTCTCTCCGATCTTTGGCAATGTCTTTTCGGTCCTGCTTCAGATCCTTCTTCTCGACGGCGACCGCCTTCTTGTCTTTGGCAAGGTCGGCCTTGTCGGCTTTGATGTCTTGGACCTCCGCCTTGTCGGCCAAGGCGGGTGACGCAAGGGTCAGCGTAAGAGCAACGACGTACAGGGTCTTCATGGCTATGTCCTTTCTTCCTTTACCGGACGCAGATCGTCTCGTTTGGTCGTGAGGCAGCCGCCGATAGTGAAATTTCGACCGTAGGACGTAGCGGAGATCCGGACGGTTCCCGAGCGCTGCCTTTTTTCCGGCGAGAGCGGTCGGATCGTGCGAAATTTGGCAGCAGTGTCAGATTCGTCCTCGTCTGCCGCGCGTCCCTATTTGCGCAAGCGCCGCCTCGTTCCGCCGATTTTCGTGTACTTCGCCACCGCTGTGCTGCTGGGCGGCCCCGCGCTGCGGCTGGCAGCTGCCGACTCTTCGCAGGATGCCCTCGACGAAGCACGTGCGTTCCTTGCGGCGGGCGATCTCGAGGAAGCAACCGCCAAGGCGCGCGTGGCGACGGTTGCATCCCCCGGTCGCGGTGCCGCCTATCTCGTCCTCGGCCTCGCCCTGTTTCGCTCGGGACGCTACGAGGAGGCTCTCGCGACCTTCGCCGCGGCCAAGAATGCAGCCATGCCCGCGGCGCCAGGCCCGACCGAGTTCAACGAAGGCGCCGCGCTCTTCAAGCTCGGCCGCTACAAGGAAGCGCGTGCCGCCTTCGCCTCCGCCGCCGAGCGCGCCCCCGAGCTGGCGTTCCTGGCCAACGTGAACGCGGCCGAGGCAGCGCTGGCCGACGACGACGTCAATCTCGCGCAACGCCATGCAAGCGTGGCCGCGCCGTTGGCCGGGACGGCAGAGCGCAAGCAGTTGATGGACGATTTCATGGTCAAGCTCCGCGACCGAACCCAGTCGTCGGGCTCGAAGCAACGCGAAGCGCGGCGTGACGAGGCACGCGCGGCGCTGGCCAGCGACCAGCTCAAACGGGCGGCGGCCCTTTATCAAGAACTGCTAAGCGACGAAAGCGCCGGTCCACTCTCCAGCGTCGAGCGGAATTTGTTTGAGCACGGGCTCGGACTGGCGCTGCTCCGCCAGGACCGTTACGCGGAAGCTGCGCAACACTTCGCACGAGCAGCGGAGAGCGACGCGAACGACGGCGACTCGCTGTACATGCAGGGACTGGCCAGCTACCGCGCAGGAGCCTGGCGAAAAGCACGAGTCCTGTTCGAGAATGCGCTAGAGCGCCCTCTCGATGCGGTGACGACAGCGACCGCGCGCTCGTATTTGGATCGCCTTTCGTTCGGCGCGCGGCGCGCTGGCGAGGGGGCTTGCCTCGGACTCACGGCTGGCGTCGGTTACGACAGCAATGTCGTCCAGGGCAGCGACGCCCGCCCGCAAAGCATGCTCGCGGATCAAGTCGGTAGCGCGGGCGATGTCTTTCTCAGTGCTGCGGGCGACGTCGGATACCAATGGCTCTTGGGAGAAACGGGATTCCTAGCCGCGGACTACGCGGTTGACCAACAGGCCTATCCCGACACCGACCACGACGAGTACAGCCTGCAGGATCACAGCGTCCGCCTGCGCGGCGAATGGTCACCCTATTCACCCATGCACGTGGCGATGGTGGGCAGCGAGAACTTGCAGTTTGCCGGCCTTTCGGGCTTTCGGCTCTTTCAAAGTATCTTGACCGCCGAGCCTTCGCTAGCGCTCGACGAGCTACCCTACACGTCCACCAACGCTCGCCTGCGCCTTCAGCAAAAGAGCGCCCTCGATCGCAACTATTCGTACTACAGCGGATCGCGCGTCGATGTGCAGCTTGCACAGCGCATACGGTGGCGAGATTTGCGAGGCGAGCTGGCCGTCAGACACCGGCGCGAGCGCATCGGCACCCGCAACGAGGTCCTCCTCGAAACCGGAACGTCGCAAACGTTCAAGTTTCGCAAGCGCAAGCCAACCGATCCACTCGACGTCGCGACTTACAATTACATTGCGCCCTATTCGTACGATGCCAATGCCGCGCTCATGACCTTGGAGCTCACGCACGGGCTTCTGCGTGTCGCGGTCGATTCCTCTGCGGAAGTCCAGGACTACCTCGGCGATGACAAAGTCTATTTCGACGTTCCCACGATGAACATCAACCGCCTGTATCAAAGCCAGCACCGCCGCGACTTGCATCTCGTGGCGTCGCTTTCGGCCGCGGCCAGCATCAACGAGCACATCGATCTGCTCGCACGCTACGAGCTCACCGACAACCGATCCACGCTGGTGCTCGACGTCGACAACCGAAACTACATCCGACACGTGGTCTCGCTGTCCATCGAGGCCGACTTTTAGACCCGATGCCAGTCACCTAGAAGGGATGGCGAAGGGCGTACAGTCGAATGGCGGTATCGAACGAGGACGTCATTTCGAGCGTTAGCACGTCGTCGCCCTCGGCGTACGCCCAGCGGTAGACGACCTCGTCCGGATCGCGCATGGACGCGGGCTGCGCGCCGGGCGCGGAGAGATCGAGATGGTAGAGGTGTTTGGCGGAGTCGAGGAATAGAAGATCGTGGTTGCGTTCGACTTGCAGGCTGGCCGCGCTCGTGGCGAAGACCTGCGCTTTCATGCACCCTGCGACGCTGCCATCGAAGCCCGTGCCTGCGGCCCCAGCGGCGGCATCAACCCAAATCACAGTGCCAAGCGCAGGGACCGTCGCAACTTGCGACAAGGGAACGACGCTCGTCCCCAGCACGCACGGCAGAGTTGGCGCGAGCAACGAAAGAACGTCCGTACCTTGCGTATCAGTCACGACGGCGTAGCCACCGTCGCTGCTCGCATCCAACTTGTCCGTGGACGTTCCGGCCCACCGTCCGAGATCGGTCGTTACCGGTGCGCCTGTCGCGTCCGGGCCGACGAGCATCAAGTGATTCGCGCCGTCGGCGGCAATCGAGACGGCAAGCACGTCGGCACCGGTTGCACGCGGTCCTTGCATGAGCGCGTGTCTTAGGACATTGCCCAGAAGGACGTGCCGTGAGCCGCCCTGCGGGAATGGCGCAGCAGAGAGAGCGCGTGTCCCGGCTGCATCCGACTTTTGCGTCGTGGATAAGAGAAACCATTGCTCGTCGGGAGTCACGCCCAAGACCGAGCCGACCGGCACGGACGAGGCAGACAACGTCTCGGTCGCGCCGCTGTCGAGGTGAAGACGCACGACGCCCGACGAACTATCGACGAGCAAACTGTCGCTAGCAGCGAGCGCTTGCACGACCGTCCGTCCTTCGGGGACCACCGTGAGCGTCGTTCGGCCGAGCGTAAGCCGTCCCGCATAGAACGTTCCCGGCGGGCTCGTCGATGCGTCGACCGCGGCATCCACGCCACCAGGACCTTGTTCGACGCAGCCGACAGACTCGGTGGCCATGTCCGACCAGCAGGCACTAACGGGATTCGCCGTCACCGCCACGGCGCTTGCCCAACCCGGCCTCCACGCGGTGACTGGCAAATTCAGCTGCGCCGCAGCCATCGCCGTAGCCGGCGCTCCGTCGAGAATCAGTGTGTCCGCGACGAAGCCCCAATGAACCAGGTGATTTCCCGATGCAATCTGCACGCAGCCCGGGCCAGGCGTGTTGCATGCAGTGTCTTCGCCGCGGCCGACGCGAGAGACATTGAATGCCCAAACATCTTGGCCGAGCGTATTCGACTGTTTCTGTTTGAAGAAGACGCACCAGCGATCGAGTCCACCTCGACCTTCCGAGCACGGCGTTTGTCCCGCCAAATTCCCCTGCTCGACCAGACGCACGGCTCCGTTCTGCAGAACGACGGCATTGCCCTCCGGGCCGGGCCAATGGCAGGACGCCAGGAGAAAGGTCAGCAAGAGGGCGCCCGATGGGATTCGCATGAATGCAGTCAGGGAGAGCACGGCAGAGGGACAGCTAGCATGACGCTGGTCCGCGCGACTGCCAAGTCAGGCTTGCGTTGCTCGCACGATTGGCCCAGGGTTGGATACGTCGTGGGCGACATTTCCAACAGCGACGACCTGATCCGCCGCGCGCAGGATGGCGACGTTCACGCGTTCGAGCTGCTCGTCGAGGCGCAAATTCCACGCCTCCGTCGCTTCGCACGCTCGTTCGCGCAAAGCGACGCCGATGCCGACGACTTGGCACAAGAGGCGCTCATCAAAGTGTACCGCTCCCTGCGCAGCTACCGCTTCGAATCCGCGTTTACCACCTGGCTTTACCGGGTCACCAAGAACTGCTTCATGGATGCGCAGCGCGCAGCCGATTCGCGAGCGCGCGCGACGGAGAGGCTGTCCGCGAGTGCACCACCTGAGCCACCGGTGGATACCCCGGACGAGCTGCTTCGCCAAGCAGAGGAGCGCGCGCACTTGTGGGCCGCCATCGCCCAGGTGTCTGCGGAATTTCGCACCGCGATCGTGCTATGCGACGTGGAAGGATTGGGGATCGGCGAAGTGGCCCAAATTGAAAAGATACCGGAAGGAACCGTAAAATCACGACTGCACCGCGGAAGGGCGCAGCTTGCCCGCCTCTTGCAAGATTCGACATCCGCCGGGAACCAAGCCAGCACGGCAGCCGTCCTACCCATGGAAGGCATGGATGTTCCATGACCACGCCTGAAACTCAAACCTATCGCGTCGACAGTGGCTCTGATTTGCGCAGCCGCCTCCGCGGCTTGGCGGTCGATGCGCCCGATGGTGATTTCCGCGCCGCTTTGCACCGGCGGTTGGCGGCAGAGCCGGTGCCGGCCGCCATGCGTTGGTCCGACCGTGCGCGAACGTGGCTGCGCAATCGGCGCGCGTGGCTGTGGCCACTCGGTGGAGTAGCCGCAGGAGTGGCCAGCTTCGTGCTTCTGACCGTCGTCCGCGGCGTTCCGATCGGCGCGCCGACGGGCGACGCAGTCAATCCGCTCTCCCAAGAGCTCCCGAGCGGCGAGGTCCTACCGAGCTTCCGCGTTCCTTCGTCGAAGGTGGCAGTGGTCAAACTGGCCTTCGCGGCCGAAGTTGCCGTGGAAGATGTGACCTTCGAAGTCACATTACCGGAAGGCCTCGCCTTCTGGAGCCAAGGCAAGCAGCTGGACGAGCGAACCTTCCGCTGGCCGGGCCGCCTGGAAGCGGGCGAAAATCTCATCCCCATCGCCGTGCGCACGAATCGCCCGGGCCGCTATCCCGTCGTGGCCACGGTCGAGGTCGGCGGACGCGTACTCGAGCATCGGGTGGTGTTGGACGTCCGCAAGGAGGGAACGTAGATGCGCGCCCGAACGCAGGTGCTTGCACTGCTGACCTTGGTCCTTTGGCCCTTGCGCGCTTCTGCGGGGGAGCCAGAAAACAAAGTACAGGAAAAGCAACGCGTTCATGTCGGATCGGCGTCGGTCACCGTCGTCGACGAGCACGAAGCGGTCGACGACGTCATTACGCGCATTCGAACCGGCAAGAACGAGCCCGCGACGGACAAGACCAAGGATGTCGTCAAGCAGCCGCCAAGCGGGCAAGCTGCCGGTACAGCTTCCGTCAACAAAGACAGTGGGCGCGCCAGCCTGCAAGTTGTGCGCGACCGTGCGACGGCACGCACCGAAAACGAGCGGCGCAAAGACGAACGCCGCGAGCGCGCTGCCACCGCGCGTGCGCGTACCGAGCAAAAGCGGCACTAGGTCGCGTGCGGTCAGCAGCCGGTGTTGCCGGGGCACGGCCAGTCTTTGGTCACGCTGCAGACCCATCGGCCGCTGTCGCAGACACAGTAGCCAGCGCGGGTCACGCCGAGGGCGTCGATGAAGCCTTTGCCCGTTGTCGATCCGCAGGGCGAACAGGAAGCCATCGTGCAAGCGGCGCCGACGGTGGGCACGGTTGTCGTATCACAGACTGGTATGGACGCCGGAAGCTTGTAGCATTTGAAGTCAGTCGCTGCCGGAAAGGTGCAGGAACCACATTTCCAGGCATTTGCGCTGCACGTGCAGGTGTGCACGCCGATGCGCCCCGGTCCGCACTGTCCCGCACAGTCTGCGTCGGTGCCAGACAGGCAGGTGGTGAGCGACGCCGGACAGCCGAGTAAGCAGGTCTTCGCCGCACCGGCAACCGAGGACTCGGCGCACGTGGAGCCGGCAGCCGCGCAGGCGTCGTTGGCACAGCAAATCTGGCTTTGACCACCGCATGCCACGCAGTTGCCATTGTCGCAGATACTCTCGGCGGCCGTGCACTTGCTGCCCGTACAACAAGCTTGGCCGACGAGACCACACGCCACGGAACAGACGTGCCCGACACTGCAAGTTTCATCCGCAATGCAAGCGCCGCACTCGATGCTTCCCGTGCACATATCGGAGACTTTTCCACACCGCTTTCCAGACCCGCTACCGCAGACGATCACCGCTGGCGTACAGGCATCGCCCGTGCTCGCGTCGCTGGTGCCACCCGAACCGCCGGTTGCAGCCATCTGCGAGGCGAGGTAGCAGAATCCCGAAGCGCACACGTAACCATCCGGGCATTGCGGAGGATCGTCCGTGGAACAGGCTTGCGCTCCGCTGGGTGGATGAGCGCTGAAACTGCACGAGGCAAACCATCCACAAAGCAGGGCTGCAAGCCCAAACGTCGGTTTCATTTTAGAACCTCCCCGCCGATGCAAGGCCCACGCTGTTTGGTCCAAGCAGCGGCACCAGACTGAAGGTCGGTTGATCCGCGCCTTGCCTGCGGCCCTTCCAATAAAGGAGTGCGCCGGTCACGACAGCGGCGCCGCCAGCGCCATAGCAAACCCACTGCAATACCGCTGCGTTCTTTCCGGATTGAGCGTCGTCGGGACTGTAACGGCTGGCACTGCTGACGGAGTCCGACAACGATCGAGCGCGCAGGCTAAAGAAGACGCCACCGCCAATGCCGACCAGTCCGACCGCACCGGCGACGACGCCGGCCACGCGCAGGCCACGCCCGGCTGCGGGTCGCGGGGCGGCCGTGGTCAACGCCGCCGCGGGCAGCTCCGACTTCGGCACGGCGTCGGCGCTGGCTGGGCTCGGCGGCGTGAGCGCGCCTGGATCGGGAGTCGTTGCCGGCGGAGCGTCGGCTGCCGCTTGCAGCGCTGGAGCCGCCGGCGAGATGGCAGGCACATTGCCGACCGGCTCGGGTGGCTGCGCCACGGCTGGTTCGAGCAGCGTCGGCGACGAAACGACGGCCTTAGCGCCGCGTTCGTCGTCAAGCTGCTTCTGCAGGCGCTGAACACGCTGCTCGACATCGGCGCGCTGCGGGCTGTTGGGATCCTTGAGAAGATAGTTCTTGTACAAGTCGATAGCACGCTGCAAGTTGCCGCCGCGCCGATAGGCCTGCGCCATGTTGTAGAGGAAGATGGGATCCGGGCGCAGCTCGTAGGCCCAGGAAAACTCGCGAGCAGCTTCGTCCCAGTTGCCGAGGTCGTACGCCTTTTGCGCCTGAACGAAGTGCTTGCGCGCCCGCTCCGTCGCCTCGTCGTCTGCATCGGCTTGGCGGACGATGCCGTGAATTCCTACCAAGATAAACAAGGCTACAGACAACTTGCGCGCCGAACCCGGTCTTGCTGCCTTCTGCATTTGGGGTGAAACTCTAGCATGTGTAGAGCGAATACGGCCGAGTCCCACAACCGCGTGGATGCTCGCCGCCAAACCCGACGCCGCCAGTCCTTTTCTGAACCCTTTTCGGCGAATTTCGCTTCCTATACCAGCGGGCCCTGAGAGACGACGTCACTAGCCCGAAGCATTTCCACGGAGGTAGCATGAAATTCGGCCGCAAGGAGTATCTGACCCTCGCGGCATGCTTGTTTGTTCCAGCATGCCAGCCAGATGTAAAGCAGGCCGCACCCACGCCGAAAATCGTGCTGGCAACCTTCGCCGCGCCGGCCATTCCGACGCCCAATGACCTGGCCATGGCGGCGGCGAACCCCATCGCCAATCCGCCGCTCGCGGATGGCATGCAAAAGGAGTTGTTGACCTCTTTCATTGCCCAGGGCGGATTTCCCAGCGACCAGGCGCCGACCCTGACCGTTCCTCTTTCTGCTCTTACCTGGGACGCCGCTTCGAACCAATACGTGCCCGCCGATGCCCCCAGTATCGATGTCGCTACGCTCTCGGTAGAGAGTGCCGTCCTGCTGAAGATCGACGTAACCCCGCCCCTCCGGATTGCGATCGAAGCACAAGCACCGCAGACGGCAGGTGCCCTTACGCTGCTTGCCAAGGCGGATGCTTCCGGCAGCCGTCGGCTCGCCCCGGGTCGCTACGTGTTCGCTGTGCGCGGCGGTGCCGATGGTCTCAAGAGCACCGACGGCCTCGCCATCGCACCCGATCTCGCGATTGCCCTCACGCTGCCGAACAAGAATCTCGCTCTGCCCGACAACCAACCGCCGGGCGGCCTTAGCGCCGATCAGGCAAGTCAGCTGGAACAGGTGCGCAGTGTGCTTTGGCAACCGGTCGCCTGGGCAACCATCCCAGTCGCTGTCGGCGTGAACGTGTGGGCGCCCTGCACCGGACTTTCCGCCCAGGCGCCCGCCTGCACCGCCGCCGCCCCCGTCGCAAGCTCCGCCTATGCGGCCATCGACGCCGTTTTTCCGCACGACGAAGTCGCCAGCATCGCCACGTTTTCCATCGCGCCTGCGGCCGTCACACCGCTTACCGATGCGATCTCGGGCCAGGTGCCGCTTCCTTCCAATTTTCTGCTCGACGGCGCCCGCCCAGTTCCGAGTACCAGCGGCACGCGCTTTTACGTGAAGAACCTTCCTGCGTTCGGTGCGGCTGCGGCTGGCCTAGCGACGCTCGACGGATTCTCGACCACGGGCATGATGCTGGCGGCGCTGAGCGGGCCGGTGCAAGCCGACACCGTCAATAGCGGCACTGTGTTTCTTTTCGAGCTGCCCGATCAAGCCGGGCAGCCGCGCAAGATGGTGGACGTGCAAGCCGCGCTCGCCGCGGGAACGCCCGGCTCGGCCGAGTACCTCTTGGAGCCGCCAGCGCTGACGAGGACGATCACGATCGGCGCCAAGAGCCTCTCGGTCACGACCGCGATTGGGCTCCAGCCCGGCGTGGCGGTGCCAACTCCAACCGCCGCGGGTATCCTGTACCTGCCGCCGCTCAAGCAGAAAGCGAATTACCTAGTGGTCATCACCGACGGTGTGAAAGATCTGGCTGGCAACAGCCTTCGGCGCAGCACGCTCGGCAACATTCTCTTCGGCTTCAAGAGCTCTCCGATGGCGAATGGCCACTCTGCCATCGCGGGCGTCTCGGACGCAGATGCCGCTGCGCTGCTGGCCCTGCGAACGAGCCTGGCGCCCGTACTCGCTGCCATCGGTCCGCTCACGGGAACGTCGCTGACCCAAGACAACGTGGTGATGGCCTACACGGTGCAGACGCAGACGGTGACCGACGATTCCGTCAACCTGTCCGCCCTGCCCTACGCGGCCCCGGACAAGAGCGTGGCCTTCAATGCCGCGAGCGCGACGCCTTTCGATCCAGCGACCCTGGGTCTTCCGCCGGCTGGCACCTCCGTCTTCGCCCACGTCGATTCCTTTCTCGCCGCGAGCGTCGTCACGCTCAATCCCATCCAACCGGCGACGGGCGCGCTCAACCCAGACACGACCCAATGGACGCCGATTGCCATCCCGGCGTTAGTCACGCTCCCGCAGGTGCCGGCCACCTGCAGCGCGACAACACCGTGTCCGCTGCCGCTGGTGATTGCCCACCACGGTCTCGGCGGCGGGCGGCTCCAGACACTCGCCATGTCCGATTCTCTGGCAGCGCGAGGTTTCGTGGTGGCCGCCATCGATGCTCCGTACCACGGCGACCGCGCGTTCTGCGCGAAGAGCTCGGATTGCACTACGACCGGCGCCGACGACGGCGTGTGTACTCCGGACCCGACCAAGGCGGGGCAAGGCGACGCGATTCCGCCCGGTACCTGCACCACGGGCCATCTCAAGGGCAATACGGTGGACACCAAGCTCACCACCGTGGCGTCGGGCAATTACTTCATCTCGTCCAACTTCTTCCGGCTGCGCGATGGGCTCCGCCAAGACGTGCTCGACCACGCCGCCTTGGTGCTCGCCCTGGCGCGGCCGCCAACTCCGTTTCCCCAACCCACCTCGAATGCGGTAGCGGAGGCGCTGCTCGCCAAGGGCATCGTCATCAATCCCGCGGCGGTGTACTTCGAAGGGCTTTCACTCGGTGGAATTATTGGGACGTCGATTTTGGCCACCAATCCGCGCTTCTCCCGCGGCGTTCTGAACGCGCCGGGGGGAACGCTGGTCGATGTCTTCACCACCTCTCCGGCTTTCGCAGCCGAGGGGGACGCCCTGTTCGCATCGATGGGCATTGACCGGAGCAACGTGCAAACCGACCTCGCGGTCGCCGCCGCCTATCTGCAAACACTGATCGTGGCCAAATGGATCCTCGATCCGGCGGATCCCATCAACTACGCCCCGTACGTGCTCACCAAGCTGGCGAGCCCACTTGGCGCCGCGCTCGGAGCAGCTGCCCACGCGAGCACGTCCGCCTACGGTCAACTCGCCACCTGCGACCAAGTCGTGCCGAACGCGACGACCGTGGTCGGCGGTGTGCCGTTACCCTACGGTGATTTGCTGCTGCATCTTGCAGGAGTTCCGAGCACGCTCTACAGCTCGACCAGCACAGCCAGTCAGTGCGTGGACCACGGCGCGCTCGCCGACACCTTCAGTGCCGCGCCTCAGGGCGACCAGATCCGCGCCGATGCGGCGAGCTTCCTTTTCGATCTGACCACGAACGCGTCCACCTTCGCGCTGCCGTAACGAGGACCTATGATGCGCACGACGATTTTCCTCGCCTCTTTCGCGTTGCTCGCGTTCCCCACTGCCGCCCTCGCCAACGGCTACGACGTGCCCAACGTCAATCCCCGCGACCTCGCCATGTCGGGCGCGGCCGTCGCCGCTCAAAGCGATGCGGCTGCGACCTACGCCTTGCCCGCGGCCCTGTCTCGCATGGAAGGGCTCGACCTGAGCCTGACCGGCGGACTCTTGGAGTTGCACACGACATGGAAGGCGCCGGACGGAAGCTCGATGGCCGGCTCGCCCGACGCCAGCACCAAGTTTCATCCCGCCTATCCTCTGTCGCTGTTTGCGTCCTACGGAACGACCCTGGCTGGCCACGGCGCTGGCGTCGGCCTGGGAATGAACATCCCAGCCGGTGGCAACATGTACTGGCCGGACGACTGGAGCGGTCGCGGCCGTATCATCACGGTAAACCGAAGACTGTACGGCTTCTATGGGAATGTCGCCTACGAGCTGATTCCACAAATCCGCATCGGCGGCGGCCTCAACTACATCTATGCGACCGAATACTTGAAGCAAGGGATTCAGCCTTCTCCCGATGGCTACGGTGAAGTTTCCGCGAGCGGCGGTGGCTTCGGATTTCAGGCCTCGGGCGAATTCAAGCCAACTGCTCGACTGCCGCTGACCATTGGCATCGACTACAAGCACAAGGTCCGAATGAACCTCACCGGCAATGCTCACTTCGTCGTGCCTGACAGCCTGCTTCAGCCAGGAACCGCGGCCGCTCCGGTAGACCAGGGCGTGACCCACGAGCTCACCTATCCGAACACGCTCAACGTCGGCGTCGCCTACCGCGTGGTGAAACAGCTTCTCCTCACCGGCACCTATACGTTCAATCGTTACTCCGTGTATGGGCAGGACGTCTTCCAAGGCGACAAAGGCACCACCATCACCGTCACACGAAACTACAGCAACGGTTACACTTTCCGGCTCGGCGCCGAATACACGTTGCGCGAGCGACTCGCGCTTCGGGTGGGCGCCCTGCGGGACATCTCCGGCCTGGACGTGAGGTACTACTCGCCCACCCTGCCCGACGCCAACACCTGGGCAGCCTCCGCCGGCGTCGGCTACGCGATCGGCTACAACCTTGCCGTGAACGCTGCTTTCTTCTACGCCTGGATGGACAGGATCGAGCAGACCGGAACCCTCGAGCTGCCGGGGATCTACGACACCCGCGTCTACATCCTATCCGCCAGCGTCGAGTGGCGACTGCCGCTCGGCAGTCGGTGATAGCGTTGGGCTAGAAAAGCGCAGTCGAGCAGCTCGAATCTGCCTCCGCGCTACCGAGCGCCGTCCCGTTCTCGACTGCCGTCGCCTTGAGGATCTCGATGGCACACAATCAGGGGGGAGTGCTCCATGTTCCGCCGGAACTCCTGCAAGAATCGGACACCGCGATCAAGCTGGATTCGCCCCGGAGATAGTAAAATTGCACCCAGCCCCAAGGTGGGGTGCACTTGCCGCCCAGCCCCGAAGTCGAGCAGTGGTCCGTCGAGTAGACAGCTGTAACGAGGTCGGTGTTCGAGACTAGACACTGCTGTTGCATCCACGCTGGGCTGTTTTTGTAATCTTCCCAGCAGAAGGTCCAGCCAGTGGAGTTAGAGGTTGTGCACGAGCCGTCAAAAACACCGCTTGCGTCTTGCGTAGAGGCGTTGGGATCGCTGGAGCAGCCAACCGCCGACAGTCCAAGACTGCAGGTGCAAAGGAATTGCCACAACACAAATGAACGTCTCACATTGCCCTCCTCGATGAATTCGTCAACCCGTCAGGCAGAACCCATCCCGTTCTCAGCGTTGGCAACATTGCCGGCATGACGCTAGAAAAAAAAACGCTAGCTGTCAATCCTATTTGTCGCGAAAGGACAACCATTGGAAGCCTCCGCTTCCGCCATCACCGTCCGCCGCGTCCACAAGGGCCTGCTCATCCGCATCCAGGGTCGATCTCATCGCTCTGACAGAGACGTCGAGTAGTTCGGGACTTGGCACCCTATCCAATGCCGATGCTCCCTGGCGTCGCGCGGACAGAGGTGGTCAACGCGAGGCGAACGTCTCCCTTGGGGTTCACGTGTCGTTCATCGACAGCAAACTGGATTCCCGCCAATGGAGTGGTAAGGAGTCGCTATGGCATGGGTAGGAACCAATCCAGCAAGAGTCGGCACGCCTAGGACGAGCTTCGGAGCGCTGACCGGCGAGGCGTCCCGCACCTTCCTCCAAAGGGTTCACTTGTTCATGAGCCTCGGGCTCGGGACGACGGGCTTGGTGGCCTTGTTCGTCGCATCGAGTCCCAGCGTGCTGGCCGTGGTGTATGGCAATGCGCTGGTCTTTCCCGCACTTCTCATCGCCGAGCTGCTCTTGGTCGTAGCCTTCGCGCCGATAGCGGCGAGGGTCAGCGCCAGCACGGCCGCCGCCATGTTCTTCGGCTACGCGGCGCTAAGTGGCGTTACCTTCTCGGTCATTTTTCTGCGCTACACCGCTGGCTCGATCGGTGGCACCTTCGTCGTCACCGGTGGCATGTTTGCGGGCCTCTCGATCTACGGCGCGACCACCAAGCGCGACCTGTCCAGCATCGGCAGCTTTTGCATGATGGGCCTTTGGGGAATCATCCTCGGGTCCATCGTGAACATCTTCCTAGGCAGTCCGATGCTCTACTGGCTGACGACTTTCGCGGGAGTCATCGTCTTCACGGGCCTCACGGCCTACGACACCGCCAAGCTCAAGGCGCTGGGTGCGCAAGCGGGCGACGGCGAGGCGCACACCAAGCTGGCTCTGCAAGGCGCGCTGGTTCTGTACCTCGACTTCATCAATCTCTTCCTCATGCTCTTGCGCATCTTCGGCAACCGCCGACGCGACTGACCAATGCTTCGCTCGGCGCCCGGCGCTACGCGATCGTTACGCTTCGGCGGGGCGTTCCGAGAAGCGCTGCCCTCGAGTTGGCGATCCGTCCTGCGGATCAGCCCCAGATCCTGCATCTGACGGGCAGTTTGCCCGTTGGCTCGAAAGGTGCTTAGACTCGGTCGAGCACGCAAGGACATCGTCCATACCTTTGGGGAGATAGCTATGAAATCGTCGAAGACTCCGCGTCCGATTGGCCTTCTTGTGGCTTGCCTTCTGGCGGCCTGCGGTGGAAGCAGCAGCCAGCCAGCTGCCGATGCTTCGGTCGATGCAAGAGATGCTGCCAGCAATCCCTTGCCGGATGCTGCGAACGTTCCTGATTCCCTTGCGGCGGAAGCGCCGCTGAGCGACGCCGCTCCCAAGCAGGACGCCGACGCCGGTCCAGTCGACACGCTCGGCCCTCTTGTCGACGTCGCTGGACCTGACGCCGCCGGCTCTGACACCGCTGGGCGCGACGCCACCCCCAATAGCGACAGCCGCGCCGACGCTCAGTCCGTCGATTTGACGACCATGGATGGCTTGGCTGTAGACGCTGCGGGCGTGCCACAGTCCACGTTCACCTGTAGCAGTCTGGGTGCCGTAGCATCCGATGTGTCCCAGCGCCTTTGTTTCGATTTCAGCGATCCGAGCCAAGCGAGCAATTTCAGTCCCGAGGCGGGAACTTGGTCGGTCATTGGCGGCAGCTATCATGGAATCGGCCCAACCGGTGGGCAGGTCACTTGCCCCGGCGGCCCCTTCAACGGAACCGCGATGACCACCTCAGTCCTGAGCACGCCGTCCGCAGCCAACGTGCGCGTGCATGCATGGATGACGTCGATGACCCGGCCCGATAAGGTGCTCGTCCTTCGCGCGCAACCCTCGGGCGACCGCATCGAGCTGAACTTCCGTTCCTACTACATCGACGGTCAACAGCTCGGCGGCGATTTCATCATTTCCACGCTCTCCAGCTGCAACCAAACCCTCTTCGTCCTTCCCGGCGCTATTCCAATTCCTCAGTACGACTACCAACCCATCGAGGTCGATGTTCAATTGGTCGGGCAGAAACTGACCGTCGCGGTCGACGGCAAGACGATCTACGATGACACTCCAATTGCAACCGGCGTGGATGGTGGCACAAGCCAACTTTTATCCACACCCGGCCGCGTGGGCTTTGGCGTCTTTTACGATGGGGAAGTCGCCTTCGACGACCTGGTCGTCGAAGTGCTCAAGTAGTGAGTGTATTTAGGAGCGGCCGGGCCCCGGAAACGTCCCGGCGGCTCGCCGGAGCGTGAGGTCGGCGAGCGCCACCTCGAAGTGAGCCTGGGCCAGCGTCTCTTCCGCAGCGACCAATCCATCCTGCGCTTGCAACAGGTCAATCTGTGCAGCACTCCCGGCTTCGTATTGAGTGCGAACAAGAGCCAGAGTCTCGCGCGCGAGAGCGACGGAGCGCTCCGCCGCTTCTTGAGCGTGCCGTTTCGTGTCGAGGAGATCGCGGCCGTTCGACAAATCGTCGCCAATCGTATCCCGCAAGACCGCGCTTTGCGCGGCTGCTTCCTCGGCCTGGGCGTTGGCCAGATGGCGCTGAGCATCCCGAGAGCCACCGTCGTAGAGCAACCAATCGAGCTGTGCGCCGATCGCCCAAGAATGTCGTTGCTCAGCAAAATTGTCGTAATTGAAGACGCGTACATTCCCGAATGCCGACAGCGTCGGCGCCCAGCGCCACGCATTCGCCCGCCCCTGCGCGTCCGCGGCCTGGCTGCTTAGCTCGAGGGCGCGAAATTCTGGCCGAAGACGCAAGGCCAAATCCAAACTGACAGTCTCTTCCGGCGTTGCTGCGGACGAAACTGCCCGAACCTTGAAGTCGCGTTCCGACTGAATGAGAGTCGCGAGAGCACGATACGCCTGCTCGTGGGCGAACTTCGCTTCCAGAGCGCCCTGCTCTGCCCGAACCAGCGCCAGCTCGGCCCGGTCGACATCCGCCTTGGTCACGCTGCCGTTCTTATGGCGGGTTTGTGCATATTGGAGCGTGGCGCGGGCCACCTCGATATTCGACTGACGCGCCAACATCACCTCGTCGGTGCTCGCGGCAGCATAGAACGCCTGCGCCACACTGAAGAGCACGGTCGTTTCCGACGTCTCGAAATCGGCTTCCGAGGCATGCACGCTGCTTTTCACGGCCTGCAATGCCACGTAGGCTGGCGGTGCGATGAGAGGCAGGGTGAAACTGACAACACCGTCCAGCTGGTTCTTGGGCTGGACGGTCACCAACTGCTGACCAATCGGAAAGACAAACTCGATGTTGTTGCGCGTGTACTTGCCCTGCGCCGCCACCGTGGGGAACAGGGCTGACCACGCCAGGTCGAGATTGGTCTTCGCTTGGGCCAAATGCGCTCGCAGCGCCACCAAACTTCGATTGGCTCGGCGGGCTTTCTCCATGGCCTGCTCCAGCGTCATCTCGCGCGTGGCGGGCTCGCTGCGTGCCGGGAAAATCTCGAGACAGGCGACCAACATGATGGCCGACAGGCAAAGCAACAGCCGCCTCACGACGCCGCCTCTACCGTCGCCGGCAGCGCTTCGGCCCCTGGAGCCACTTCCTGGCTAACCCGGCGGTGATCCCGCGCCAGAAGGACGTAGATTGCGGGCACGAAGAACAACGTGAAGGCCGTGCCCAAAATCATTCCCGCCACCAGAATCAATCCAATGCTATTGCGGGCAGAGGCGCCGGGGCCTTTCACGAGGGTCAAGGGAAAGTGGCCGCAGATAGTGGCCACGCTGGTCATTAGAATCGGTCGCAGACGGGTCACGGCCGCCTGCTTGACCGCATCCAGCTTGGCAAACCCCTGCGTTTGCAGCGTGTTCGCGAATTGAACAATCAGAATACCGTTCTTGGCCACCAGCCCCACCAACGTCACGAGGCCGACCTGGGAGTAGACATTGATGGTCGTCGTCCAGCCGTCCGTCCAGTAGCGCATGTTCGGGTTCGGCATCTTGAGGAACGCCAGGGCGAGCGCACCGAACATGCCGAGCGGAACCGAGCCGGCTAAGATGACGAATGGATCGCGAAAGCTGTTGAACTGCGCCGACAGCACCAGGAAGATCAGGACGACGGCGAGAATGAAGGCAGGAAGAAACTTGTTTCCCTCCGTGCGAAGTTGCCGCGATTCACCCGTGTAGTCGACGGTGTATCCTTGCGGCAGGATCTTGGCAGCTTCGCCCTCCAAGTATTTCAGCGCCTCGTCGAGAGGACGAATGGCCACGCCGCTGATCTTGACCGCGTTGAGCTGCTGGAACCGATTGAGTGAGCGCGGCGAGACGGCATTGTGGATCTTGGCGATTGAATCGAGCGCGATGAGTTGGCCATTCGAACCGGTAATGTAGATGTTGTTCAATTGGCTCGGATTCATGCGCTCCGCGCGCAGAAGCTGGGGAATGACTTTGTAGCTTCTCCCGGCCACGCTGAAGCGGTTGACGAAGTTGCCTCCCAAGTCCGCCGCCAGATCGGCGGCGACCGTTTCCAGATTGAGGCCGAGCTCGGCAACTTTGTCGCGGTCGATCTCGATTTGCGATTCGGGCTGGTCCACCTTGACGTCGATGAGCGGCGGAAAGGCGAACATCCCGCTGGTCGCCGCCTTCTGCTGCAAGGTCGTGGCGAAGCCGAGAATCTCCGAGCTCTCGGCGGTCGACGACAAGACGAACTCGATAGGAAACTGTCCGCCGCCGGGGAGCGCCGGGGGAAGGATGGGGAAGGTCTGGATGCCGGGAATAACTGCCACCCGCTTTTGCACCTCGGGAACGAGCTGGAAGGCCGAACGTTTTCTCTCTTCCCAAGGCTTGAGGCCGAGCCCCCAGAAGCCACCGTACGGAAAAGTCAGCTGGAAGGTGAAGCCTGCCTCCGGAATCTGCATCACCGTGCGATTCACTTCGCGGGTCGAGAAGGTGACCTGGTCCAGAGTAGAATTGGAGGGCGTATTGACCACGCCGAAAACCACTCCCTGGTCCTCGGCCGGCGCGAGCTCTTTCGGAGACATGACGAACATCAAAAGGGCAAGCACGCTGACGACAATCCAAGCGGTGTAGATGGCCCCGCGAGCGCCAAGGGCGGTGTCGAGGTGGCGCGCATACGTACGCCGGATCGCATCGAAGGCGCGGTTGACGACCGCTGACATTCCGTGCTCTTGGTGTCCGGCTTTCAGTAGATAGGCCGACATGACCGGAGACAACGTGAGAGCAACGATGCCGGAGATCGTGACGGCACCAGCCAGCGTGAGTGCGAACTCGCGGAACAGGGATCCGGTAAGGCCGCCCTGCAGAGCGATGGGCGTGTAGACCGCCGCGAGGGTGATGGTCATAGCGACGATGGGACCTACCAGCTCGCGCGCCCCGGCCAGCGCAGCCGCAAGTGGCGTCATGCCTTCGCTCAGGTGTCGCTCGACGTTCTCGACGACGACAATGGCATCGTCGACGACGAGACCGACCGAAAGAACGATGGCCAGCAAGGTCAGCAGGTTGACCGTAAACCCGAAAAGCTGCATGAGCGCCACCGCCCCGATGAGCGAAACCGGAATGGCCACGACGGGAACCAGAACCGACCGCAAGGAGCCAAGAAAGACGAAGATGACCAGCACGACAATGAGCAAGGTCTCGCCCAACGTATGCTCCACCTCGTGAACAGCATTCTTGATGTAGTCGGTGCCGTCGTACGCGATGACCGCACTGATTTGCTCGGGCAGCTCCTTTTGCAGATTCCCCATCTCGGTACGGACGCGGGAGATCACGTCCAGCGAATTCGCATTCGGAAGGGCCCACACTCCGATGAAAACTGCGGTCTGTCCCGTAAAATTGACGGAGGTGTCGTAGTCTTCGGCGCCAAGGACGACGTCCGCTACGTCGCCGAGACGAACCACCGCACCACCATGTTCGCGCACCACCAGTTGCTGGAATTCATGCACCGACGTCAATCCGGTGTTGGCCGTCAGATTGACCTGGACCATCGACCCCTTGGTCTGCCCGACGGCCGCCAGGGTATTGTTGGCCGCAAGGGCCTGTCGGACTTGGCTCGGGCTTAAGCCGTAGGCAGCCATTCGATCGGCCTTCAACCAGATACGCATGGCCAAGGTTCGTGCGCCGAGGATATCGGCGCGCTGCACGCCCTCGATGGCGGAAAGGCGCGGCTGCACGACGCGCATGAGATAGTCCGTGATTTCGTTCTGTTTGAGAAACTTGGACGAAAAGCTCAGGTAGGCAGATGCGAACTGACTGTCGACCGTCTCGATGTTGATGACTGGAATCTCGGCGCCGGGAGGAAGATCGCCGCGGACCTGGTTCACCTTGGCACTGATTTCAGACAAGGCGCGATTCGAGTCGTAATTGAGCCGCAGGCGGGCTCGGATGGTCGACAGATTCTGCTGACTCTGCGATTCGATGTAGTCAATACCGTCGGCGGCCGCGATCGATCGCTCGAGCGGGGTCGTGATGAAGCCACGTACCAAGTCGGCGGCGGCACCGACATAGACCGTGGTCACCGTGATCGCCGCGTTTTCGTTGCGCGGGTATTGCCGCACGTTGAGCGACCGGATGGCCTGAAGACCCGCGATCAAAATGACAAGGTTGACCACCACCGCCAGAACCGGTCGGCGGATGAACAGATCGGTAAACTTCACGAGGGAGCTCCAAACTCAGTTGTCGCTTGGCTTCGGATCGAGCTCGACCGGCGGTGCGAGGCTGTTGTTCACGACGACGCGTGCGCCCTTGCGCAACTTGAAAGCACCGTTACTGACGACCGTCTCACCCGCCTTGAGCCCCAACACGACGGCCACGAAGTCACCCCGCCGTTCGCCCAGACGTACGAAGCGCGGCTGAGCCACCAACGCCGCCGGCGCGCTGTCTTGCGCGGCGTCCTTGGCGGAATCGAGGACGAAGACCGTGTCTCCGTAGGGCGCGTAGACCACCGCGGTTGCGGGGATGGTAAGCACCTCGCGACGATCCGAAGCGTTCACTTCGACGTTCGCGAACAGCCCCGGACGCAGGACACCTTCTTTGTTGGGGAAGGTCGCTCGAACACGAATGTTCCGTGTCGTGGCGTCGACCTCTGAATTCACCGTACTGATCGCTCCCTGCCACGTCTTGCCCGGGAACGAATCGACGCGCAAAGTGGCGACCTGACCGATCTTCAGATCGGCGAGTGCCTGCTGCGGCAGCGAAAACTCGGCATAGATGGGATCCACCGACTGCAGGGTGGCAAGCGGCGTCCCCGGCGATACCACTTGGCCCCGCTCGACCTGCTTCATCGCCACGCGGCCATCGAAAGGCGCGTGGATGGTCTTCTTGGTGATGGTCGCCTGAATATTCGCGACGATGGCCTTCGTTTGCTTCGCACGGGCCTCCGCGGCCTCGAGGTCGGCAGGCGTGTTGGCCTCACCCTTACGTAGAGCGCGCGCCCGTTCGAGCGCGGTCTTGGCCAGCTCCATATCCGCCGTCGCCGACGCCAACTGGGCTTCTTCATTCGTCGTGTCGAGTCTGACCATCACCGCACCGCGCTTCAGGGACGTACCCGATGCGAAATCAACCTCGCGAATGAGTCCCGGAAATTCTGCTCCCAGAACGACGTCGTGGACGGCAACGAGGGAGCCGATGGCCGAGCGCCTCGACTGCCACGAAGCGGCTTCCACTTTGGCCGAAGTCACCGCCTCGGGTGGCGGAACAAAGGATTTCCCCGCCTCGATCATGGCGCGAATCTGCCCGACTTTGATACCGACGAGAGCGACGATGACGACGACAATCCCGACTATCGAAACGATCCAAACTCTTCCTCTAGACTTCATGATGATATTCCTTGGTTACCATCCGATGTCCCAGTACCCGGATCGGTTCACGTCGCCGCCGTCGCGCCACTAGGCTGTAACCTTCGATTCTCCGATGCATCTCAATAGATCTGTCGATCACGCCGATGCTCTTGCGACGCAGCTGACGCGGCCATGCGTCGCTGGAGCTCCGCATCGCTGAAATTCTGACGGCCAGACCGGCTTTCGAGCCTCCTACGGACAGATGCGCTCCGCGCGTGCCTTGCGCGGAAGAATGCGGAGCGCCTCAGGGGGAAGGCTGATGCACAAGCGAAAAGAACACGGCTCATTCGTATGGCTGAAAACCGCCGGCGCCGCTGCAGCGCTCCTGTTCGCCTGTAACGACCAGCCCCCCGTTGGCAGCGATACATCCGGCGGTAACACCAGTGGCGGGATCACAATTCCTCTCGGGTCGGGGGGCACCTCGGCCAACAACCCGGGTAGCGGCGGGAGCGGAAGTACGGCAAGCGGGACCTGGCCACCCGCGGGCTACGTCAACGTGACGAATTCGACGGTTGGCGCTTACGCGCTCGGTCCCGAAATCTCGGGAAACACCGGCCCTGCAGGTAACGGCCAAGGCACAGATGCTTCGGGCCAATGCGCCGGACTATTTGGCGTTGTCCGCGACTTCAAGATGGGCAATCAGCCGGGAGGCCACCCTGACTTCGAAACGGCTCAAGTGGGGCTCGACCTCGGAATCGTCGCCACGACCTTGGGCTCCGATGGCAAACCAGTCTATGCGCACCCCGGGGGCAAGACGCCGTCTACCAATGGTCAGGCCGACTTCGATCAATGGTATCGCGACGTCTCGGACGTCAACCGCACCTTCGTGCTCGCGCTCCACCTGGTGGATAGCAACGGCATCTCGACGTTCTCAGCCGTGAAGCCGAACTATTTCTTCCCGCTCGACGATCAAGGCTTCGGCAATCAGGGGCTCGACCACAATTTCAGTTTCACCACCGAGATCCACACCGCCTTCAACTACAAGGGCGGCGAGACCTTCGCCTTCGTCGGCGATGATGACGTTTGGGTCTTCATCGACAACAAGCTGGTCATCGACTTGGGCGGTCGACACGCGCAGCTGAGCAAGTCGGTCGCGATTGACTCTCTGGGCTTGACGGTGGGCAAGACCTACGATCTCGCAGTCTTCCACGCCGAGCGCCACACCACCGAGTCGAATTTCCAGATCCAAACCACGCTGGCCTTCACCGACTGCGGACAGGTCAACGGCCTGATTTACTGAGCTGCTGAGAGTTGCGTGAGTTGTCCTCGCCGATCGAGTGGGCGAAGCCGTCTTCTACCCAGCTTCCGTTCGCGACCATTATGCCGCCCGTAGACCTTTTTGCCTCTCCCGCGGCTAGGCTACCTGAGCCACGAAACGTCGAAACTCCTCCGCTGCATCGTGCGTGCGAAAGATCCGTTGCAGCCGCTTGGCTTGTGTCGCGAAGGACACTTCCTCGAGCAACCGGTGCACGGCGTGCTGAACGCGCTCAGTCGTCAGCGAGCCCGCGCGTAGACTGAGCCCCGCGCCCTGAGCATCGATGCGTTCGCTGGCCAAACATTGATCGAGGTTGCTGGGCAATCCCAGCACCGGCGTGCCGGCGGCCAGTGCCTGGTAGCCCGTCGACGCTCCTCCATTGTGAATGACCAGGCGCGCCCGGGCACAGGCAGCATCGCCATCCACGAAGGAGAGCCTTCGAACTGCCGGAGAAAGCGGGTCGGTCGCCAAGCAAGCCCGGCCGGCCGTGGACAATAAAATGTCGACGGGGAGAGTCCTCAAGGCCGCCAGCAGTCGGAGCAACGCATGGCTCGCACCGGACGAGCCCATCGTCACGTAAATTGGGATTCGTCCAGTCTGCTTTCCCCAATCCTCGGGCGGCTGGCCGGGAGCAGACCACGGAACCGCCCCGAGGAACCGATGAGTGCCGGGAAGTGCCCGCATGGGCACCAACTCGAGCGGATCCGGATGGAGGAGAAAGTCGCCGAAGTTCAGGACGTCGAGCAAATCCCCCACGGGCGAAAGTCCTGCCTCTGCCCGCAGGCGGTTGAGAGGCGCGGCGAAATGGCGAAAGACCCACGGCAGAGCCTTGGGAAAGTAGCGGGTCGACAACCTCTCGCCCAGCCAGCGGACGACCGGATGGTCGGGCAACGGAAAGCCTTCCCGCTGGGCAAAGCGACTCCAGTAGGCGTTGATCAGGCCGGCGACGGGAATCTGGCGGGATGTTGCGCTCACCGCCAGCGACCAACGAAGGTCACCGACGATCAGGTCGGGCTTCACCGCATCGATCACTTTGGAATCCGAAGCCACGTAGCGACGAAGAACGCCGAACGAGTAGATGCGCTTGCCGGCGGCCAGACGCGCTTGCGCGTGCTCGGCCGACAACCCCCACAGTGGCCAGCGGGAAAACGGAAGACTTACACAACTTGGGAATTGCGTTGCCGCGAAGTGAAGGTCGTAGCGGTAGGGATCCAGTGCCCCGGCCAGCACCGCCAGCCGAACGATCTGCGCCAGCGTGATCGACTCGGAGACGAACAGAATGCGTTTGCGCCGAGCCACCATGGCACTACAAACGCGAAAGCGCGGCCAGCGTCTGCGCGACGCCAGCGTAGCCTTCGAAGTACCACCACCACCAACCCAACATCATCATCCCGTGGCCAATCAGAATGAAGACATGGCTCCACATCTCGACCACGTCGGACTTGGCGGAGAGATAGCGGCGCCAGTGCATGACCTCGTCCACGAGACTGTAGACGAACGAGAGCACCGTCAGCACCAACGCGGGATTCTGCAAGCTGCTCGGCGCTGGGTAGGCCGCGCACAGGAGCACGCAGCTCCCGATTCCGCAGAGGATGATGATGTGGTGAACCAGGCCCTCCCCGCCCCGCAAGTATTCCTTGTACACGGTTCGATGCCCGATGGTGTCCACGGCGATGGCCAAGGCAAAGATGGCGGCACCGATGGGCACCCAGTAGGCGTGCCAGGAAAAGGCAGCGCCGGCGCGACGGCCGATGGCCAAGAACGCAGCGCTGGCCAGCGACAGGCCAAAGATCATCCCGACCCAAACGACATACACCAGCCAATCACGCCGCGTGAAGAGACGAAAGCGACCGAAATAAGCGCGCAACTCGCCAAGGAAGCCCTGGCGCTCGACGGGCGCAGCGCTCGCTATACGGGTCCGTGGAAACGGCACTCTAATCTCCTGTTTGAACATCGTCGAACCTCACGAAACATGGCGGCACGATGGGGACACGACGAGGGCTACCAAGACGTGCCGGAAGCTGGCGCGCCACGGCCACCGTCGCTATCGCGATTAGAAGGATCTTGCCTGGAAGCGACACCGCCGCGCGCCCGCGCAGCGGATCGTATTTTCGCCTGGCCAAGACACGACCGATGGCCCGGTAGATTCGCGCCGCTGCACCGATGGCCACGGCGCTGCGGGCGTCGAGGGCGCGCAATCCTCGCAGGCCGGACCGGTAGTAATCGTCCGCCCGAACGAGGAGCAAGCGCACGGCCCGGGCAACCTGCCGGCGCCCCTCGCTTCCTTCTCTTTCAGTAAGCGCCGCTGTAAGCACGGGCCCCCCGATCCATTGCTTCGGCAAATACTGTCGACCACGTTCCGCGTCCTCCGCTACGTCCCGCGCGATGTTGGTCAGTTGCATGGCCATTCCCAAATGCGCAGCGGACGGCAAAAACCTCGCATCCCGGATCCCGAGTACGTGACACATCATCAGTCCGACCACCCCCGCGACCCGGTAGGCGTAGAGGTCCAGATCGGAAAGCGTCGCGTAGTCCGTCCGCTTCGCATCCATGGCGAACCCATCGAGCAATGCTTGGAAATACTCGCGAGGAATTCCTCGCCGGACAATCAGCTCGCACAGGGCCAACTCCAAGGGCGCGCGAACTCGCCTAGCGTAGAGGTCGTCCAAAGAACGACTGAGATCTCGAAGTCGCCGCTCGACATCGCCCGCACCACGCGGGTCGTCCGTTCTACCATCGGGCTCGTCAATGACGTCATCGGCGCGACGGCACCAGGCATAAAGCACGGCGGCGTCGTCACGCGTACGCTTGCCGAGAAGTAGCCCGGCCAGAGCAAAGCTCTTCGAACCAGTCGCGAGAATATCACGTGCTTCCCGGCGGCCCCGCTCAGTCGCGGCCGCAAGAGCCGAGGCATCGTCGGTTCCACAGGCGAAGTGTCCAGCGTCGGCGTTGCTGGACGATCGCATGAGCGCCAGACCATGCGCCGAGCTCATGCGGCCCTCGCCTTCGCCGCGTCGGCGAGCAAGGTTCGCGCCGTGGCCTTAGCGGAATTGATGACGCCCGGTACGCCGGCGCCCGGGTGCGTTCCCGATCCCACCAGGTACAGACCGGGGATCTTCTCGTCGCGATTGTGCGGACGGAAGTACGCGCTCTGCAGGAGCTTGGGCGCAACCGAGAACGAAGCGCCCTGCCAGGTACCGAGTGTCTGTTGGAAATCGAGCGGGGTGAAGGCGCGCCACGTGACGATGTCTCGGCGCAGGCCGGGCAACGTCCTTTCGAGATAGGCGAGGATCTTCTGGGCGTAGTCGACCTTGGTCTCGTTCCAATCAACCCTCGCTCGGTCGAGGTGAGGCACCGGCGAGAGCACGTAGAAGGTCTCGCCTCCTGGCGGCGCCAGGCTCACGTCCGTCACCGTGGGCGCATGCAGATACAGCGAGAAATCCGCCGGCAGCACCGAGCCCCTGAAGATGTCATCGAGCAGGTCGCGGTACCGCGGTCCAAACAAAATCGTATGGTGGGCCAGGTTCGGGAACTTCCGTCGCGTGCCGAAGTAGAGAACGAACAGCGACATGGACCAGTCCATGTGCTCGAGTTTTTTCGCGCGCGCCTGAGCAGCCGGATGATCGCCGTAGAAACGGGCATAGGTCTGGTGCAGATCGGCGTTCGACACGACCCAGTCGAAGCGCTCGCGAGGCAGCCCGCGCGCCTCCACCCAGTGCGAAGACCGGCCCGTCTGATCCTCTACGCGGATGCGCTCCACCGGCGTCGACAAGCGCAGCTGTCCGCCCAGCTCGCCGTAGAGGCGTACCAAAGCGCGTACCAAAGCTCCGGTGCCTCCCCTAGGAAAGGACACGCCCCAGTTCCGTTCGAGATGGTGAATCAAGGTGTAGATCGAGCTGGTCGCGAAGGGATTTCCGCCCACGAGCAGCGAGTGGAACGAGAGTGCTTGCCGGATGCGTTCGTCTTTCACGAAGCGCGCCACCGTGGCGTATACCGAGCGATCCGAACGCAAGCGCACCATCTCGGGCGCTACTTTCAGCATGTCGCGCAGTCGCAAGAACGGCTTGTCCGCGAGGGGCGTGTAGCCAGTTTCGAAAACCTTCTGGGCGTAGTCCTCGAAGCGGCGATAACCATCCAGGTCGTCGGGCGCCACTCTGGCGATCTCCCGCTCCATCTGCCCGTTCATCACATCGTAGTTGATCACCGTGCCGTCCTCCCAGCAGAGCCGGTACATGGGATGCACGGGAATGAGCTCGACGTAGTCCTCCATGCGCCGACCGGCAAGCGTGAACAGCTCCTCCAGACAAGTGGGCGCCGTAATGACCGTCGGCCCCCCATCGAAGGTGTATCCGTCTTGCTCGTAGACGTAGGCGCAGCCACCCGCCTTGTCCCGAGCCTCGAAGATGACCGTGTTCATGCCCGCGGCTTGCAGACGAATGGCTGCGGCAAGGCCACCAAACCCCGCCCCCACGATGGCCACGCGCTTGCCTGCGCCGCGGGCTGAGGCGGCCAGATCTCGCGGTGGGGAGGTGCGCACGCCCAGGGCAGCGGCGTCGAGGCTGGAACGCAGAAGCGCACTAGACATAGCTCTCCTCCAAGGTTCGAATCTGTTCCCGCAAACCGGCGACCCCACCGCCGCCAGGGAATTGGCCGGCCAACTCGTTCAGCTGGCCGCGCAGCCGATGCACGATGAAATGTCGTCGGTGCGCCCCCGCCACGCGCAGGAGCGCCTCGGCCAAGGCATTGCTGTTGGGCCGGCCGCCCAATCCGTTGCTTCCGAGAGCCCGCGCCGCCAGCTCCAGGTTCTTGTACATCAGAGGGCCCAAAAGCTCGGCAGCCCAGGCCCACGGCCAGGTCAGGCGACCGTTGCGTAGATCCTCGTGGCGTTTGGCCGCCGGCTGCTTGCCCGCCAGGTTGCCGAGGTCATCGAGTTGTTGAAGCGCCAGCCCCAGATCACGGCCGAAACGGTGCAACGTCGCGACCTGCTCTGCACTCCCGCCCGCGACCAACGCGCCGAGCGCGCAGGCCAACCCGGTCAGCGCGCCGGTCTTGAGCAACGAGGTCTCGGCCACCAGCGCGGGAACCTCGGCCTGCGTGACCTCTCCCACGCGCATGCCCAGGTCGAGCGCCTGACCGCGGTGGCAGTCGAACAGCGTGCGATTCACCAGCCGGTAAAGAGCGAGCGACGCCTGCGGGCCGAGCGCCAGCTCCTCGACTTGTCGCACGGCCAAGAAGTACATCCAATTGCCCGCGTTCAGCGCCTTGGGCATCCCGTGCTGACGGTGAATGGCCTTGCCGCCGCGGCGGATCCTCGAATCGTCCTCGATGTCGTCGATGACCAGCGACCCCGCGTGTAGGATTTCCACGAGCGCGGTCGCGGCCGCCGGAGGGCTTTCATCGGGCCGTACCAGCGCGAACGCCGCTTCCACTAGACCCGCGCGGATGGCCTTGCCCGGCCGGCTCAAGATGTCGTTCACCGGGGCCAACAAGGCTTCCTCCCAGCGACCTGGACGAATCGACGTGGTGACCAGAGGATGCTCGCTACTCGCGAAAAGCGCGTCCACTTGGCGATGAAGCATTTCGGGCAGAGCCGGCGTGGCGAGGGCGATCCGCGCGGCGGGAGACGTGTTCTTCATGGATTTCCTCCAAGCAAAGAAAGAGGTTTTGCAACCGGACGGAACATGGAAAAGCGCACCGGAGCCGTGGCCAACGCCAAGCGATCGCGAAGACGCGTGCGGCCGGCATAGAAGCCGCCGAGCACCGACTCGGGCAGGCGGTAGACGGGCGAGAAAATCATCTCTCGCAGCCACGTCGGCGGCAGCCAGGTGAAGACCAGTCGATTCAGTCGGCGAGCGAACGCATCGTCGGGCGACCAGGCAGCACGCAGCGCCGCCATGGCTTGTTCACAAACATGAGAAAAGTCGCTCGAGTTGCCGTCGCGGGCACACTCAGCCACGCGGCAGGCGACCAACGCAGCCCGGGACAACGAGTACCCCGTTCCGGGATGGAAAAAGCGCCCGCGGTATCCAATAGCGAGTCCAGCGTCTCTCGCTTCGACAGCGTGCGCGGGCTCCGACCAAGGCATGGGCAACACACCGGACTCCTCACGCAGAATCCGAAACGGCGCCCCGGCGCGCTTCGCGACGTAGGACTGCAGGCGAGCCCGAAAGAGCTCGACATCGAGCCCGGCCCGACGGGAAAACACGGTATCTTCCACCAGGATCCTCGTCGCGGTGAACGGCAAGACGTACATGAAGCGGAAGCCGTCGACCTGCCTGACCGTGGCGTCCATCAGTGTCGGCCACGCGGAGAAGTCCGCCGAAGGCTGGGACAAATCGATCTCCCAGCCGACGAATTTCTGGTACCCGGCCCTGCCCTCGTAGGCCTCGGCTGACAATCCCCGAGCGTCGAGCACCAGATGTGCGGTCAACGTCCCGCCCGATTCCAAGCCGACCTCGTGCCTGCCGACCCGGCTTACCGCCTCACCGAGGAAGAGCCGCGAGCCATCTTGCGACAGCGCCGCCTCCGTCCGCGCCGCCAGGCTGGACGAGCGCAGGCACAGGTATTCCCAGTCGAGGACACGTCGGTAGCGGGGAAAGCGCACCTCGTGCTTGGGCCAACGCGCATCCACGAGGGCAAGGAACCAAGCCGACAGGGGCGCGCCGCCTACCCAGGGCGCCTTCAAGTCCGAGCGATGGCAACACCAGGTGGTGTTGCTGCCCAGTCGCGGTGATCGCTCCACCAGCGCGACCGTGCGCGCGGGCGCTATCGTCCGCAGCGCCAAGGCCGTCAGCTGGCCCGCCAACCCGCCACCCACGACGACCACATCGAAGTGACGAGGTGCGATCGCAGGCGTCATCGGCTCGTCGCCTCCATCACACCGCGGGCCAGCTTGGCCCATTCCGCTTCCTCGCCGGAAGGCACGCGACTGGAGAGGCCCGCCAACGCGCGCGAGGCATAGATGCGGGCGTGCGCTTTGTCGCCGTGACTAGCCATGAAATCCGCTGCGAAGGCCAAATTGCCGGGATGGCTTGGAGCCAGGGCCACGGCGCGCTCCAAAAATCGGCGCGCTTCCTTGCTTGAGCCCACTGAGATGACGGCAGGAGCTTGATCGTAGAGCCGGCCCAGCACACGCGCCGCTCCCGCACTCTCGTAGGTCGGCGCCACGCGATCGAGCTTGAGGAGCAGCGCCTCCATCCGCGGCACCACAGGCAGGGCAGACAGCTTTCCCTGCTCGAGGGCATGCGCCCCCATGTTGACCGCCAACCAGTAGAGGCCCTCCGCATCGTCTGGATTACGATCCAGACGCGCTTTCGCCAACGACATTCCTCGCGAGAAGAGGCGCTCGCGTTCGCTCCGGTCCTGCGCAGACCGTCCCGCTTCGTAGGCGGTGCGCGGGCTTTCCTCGGCCAAAGCTGGTTCGCCGGAGAATGCATTCCACAGCGCCAGTGAGAGCCCGATCGCGAGCCCGACTTGGCGTGGCCTCCACAAACCGAACAAGTTGTTCATGGTTTGTATGATGTTTGTTCATGCTCCCTGGATTCAGGGATTCAGCGATCGCACGAAGTCAGCTAAAATCCTCACGCCATTTCAGCGAAGCGCCGACAACAGCCTCCCGGCCAGCGAAAGTTCTTGCACAAACGTTGTACACGGTGCACACAGAAGGCGTGTACAGGATCCACGTGGCGGCCGAGCAGGCCGGTGTGAGCACACAGCTGGTGAGGGCCTGGGAACGCCGCTACGGGCTTCTCGAGCCGACTCGAACGCAGTCCGGATATCGGCTGTACTCCGACGAGGACGTGGCGGTCCTCCGGGGCGCGAAAACCCTCGTGGACCAGGGGCGCAGCATTTCCGAGGTGGCCCGGCTGTCCCGGGCCGAGCTCAAACGCATCGGCAGTGCGGGACGCGCGACGCGATCCTTGCCTCTCACTCCGTCGAGCGAGACCTTCTTGGACCTCGGTCTGAAGGCCATCGCGGACTTGGACGGCGCGCGGCTGGAGAGCCTGCTTCTTCACGCCAGTGGCATGGGCGCCATGTCGAGCGTGGAGGTCTGCGATCGCCTCCTCATGCCGTTGCTCACGGAAATCGGCGACCGGTGGGAAAAGGGAGAACTGGACATCGCCGCCGAGCACTTCGGTTCCGGGATCGTGCGACGTCACCTCGAGTTGTTGGTCCAAGACGAATCTAAGCGCAACGCGGGAGCGCCGATCGTTGTGTGCGCGTGCCAAGAAGGCGATTTGCACGAGGGCGGCTTGCTCGCGTTCGCCTTGCACGCGGCCGTCGCCGGCTGGGCCATTCTGTACCTCGGGGCGAACACCCCTGTCGACGATTTGGTGATGGCTGCGAACCGTTCGGAGGCGACCGCCGTCGCGGTGGCCTCGAGCCAACCACAAAGCCGTTCCGGCCGGCGACAGCTGATCGAACAGATTGCGTCGTGGAAAGGCAAGTTGCCTGGTCGGGCGGCCTGGGCCGGCGGCCGCGCTGCCATGGCCCACGCGGCAGAGTTCACTGCGGCCGGTATTCAGGTCTTGGCCGATCCTCGCGAGCTTCCGGCTAGGCGTTCCCCGGTTCGTCCGACCTCCTGAGTCCCTTCCGGGCAAGGTTGCAGGCGAAGCGGCCTGCCGGTGCCTACGATCTTTGGCGTGCGCGGCGAAATCTAGTGTCGGCCCGCGCTCTCTTGCAGGGTGAGAAAGAAGTCTCGGTCGTCGGTCACGATGTGGCCGTGAATCATCTCCGCCACCACGAAGCTCACAATATCATGCGTCAGAGAGATGTCGGCGCCTGAGCGGCAACACAGGTCCTCGGCGTGTTCCATCAGCCGACGGTGCTTGGCGGCGTGGGCAGCAAGGTGCGAATACCCCGCCCGACCCAAGATCCGTTCCTCGTGCCGAAAATGCCCCTCGACAGCGCGCACGAGGCGCAAGAGGCCGGCATGCACGTCGGGCGCGCATCGCTGCCCGCTCGTGGTCAGGTCGAGCAGCAGGTTGGATTGATGGAAAAGCTCGCGGTGTTCGGCGTCGATGAAGGCATTCCCGCTGGCGAAGCGTGGATCCCACGTCAGATGAATCAAGCCCGAATTGACGTCCGTGACGGGTACCGGCATCGCGGACGCTCCCGCATCGGCGAATGCGATTTGATTGCGGCCTGACCGCTTGGCGATGTACATGGCCTGATCGCTAGCGCGCAGCAGGTCCTGCGCATTCTCCGCATTCTCCGGGTACAAAGACACGCCGATGCTGGCCGATAGCTCAAGCCGTTTCCTGTCGTCCGTATGAAAGGGTGCCGACAGCGCTACGCGGATGCGCTCTGCAATCCGACCAGCGTCTTCGAGCTGAAACAGGCCGGGTAGCAGCACGACGAACTCGTCGCCACCTAGCCGGGCCGCAGTATCGTATTCACGCAAGCAAGTCACCAGGCGCTCGGCAACCGCCTTGAGCAGCCAATCGCCGACCGCGTGTCCCATCGAGTCGTTAATGGGTTTGAAGCCATCCAGATCGATAAAGAGCAAGGCGACATAATGGTCGTCGCGCTTTGCGCGAGACACCGCGCTTTCCAATCTGTCTCGTAAGAGCCGACGATTGGGAAGCTTGGTCAGAGGATCCCGAAAGGACATCTCGCGAAAGGCCCTCTCCGCGCGTCTTTGCTCCGTGATATCCACCGCTGTAAACACCAGACGGTGGGGCACGCCGCCCGCCGTTCGCATCAGACTCACGGTTAGATCAACCCAAAGCGTGGTGCCATCCGGGCGCAAAAGCCGCTGCGATTGGCAATAGCATTCCTCTTCGCCGTTGCGAAGCGCTGCAAGATGCTGTTGGCAACTCTTCGTCTCTTCTGGGTGAACCAGCTTGTCAAAGACCGTCTTGCACAACGCTTCCCTAGACTGGTCGGTCAGCTCACAGAACGCACTGTTCGCGTCCCTAATTGATCCTTCGAGGCTGAGTAGCCCAATGCCCACGGCGCATTTCTCGATCACCCCGCGGTAAGAGACCTCGTCGGAGACGATGTCCGACTCGGCGGTGCTCGCACAGCTTGCACCGGAATCCATTCGGGAGAACGATCTGGTATTCAGGTGGTCGAACGTGGATTGGAGCCGTTCAGCAGCGCACATGGTAATTCCGTCGTCAGATTGCCGCTTTTCCCTTACTTCCGCCGTAGCTTCCTTCTACCCTTTCGCTAGTGGCGTCAAATGTCAATTGTTAGGCAAAGCCATCCTGCGGTGAACGGAGGAGAAGCGAAGGCATGAACGTCGACGAAGTGCGGTCGGTCGCAGGGCGATGGGTCGCAGAGGAAGTGGCCCGCTCCCCTGGCGAAGTGCTGTGTGCATTCACCTACGGGTCTATCAACTGGATGGCGGACAGCGATCCGTTTCCTCCCAGCTCGGACGTCGATATCGTGGTGGTGGTCCCGAAGGTCGATCCCGCGAGGCACAGAGTCTACAAGCGCTTGTTCGGCGGTATCGCCGTCGAGCCCTTCTATGTCCCGCGCAACCGGTTGCTATCTGCAGAGGCTCTCCTGGCCGACTTTGCTCTCGGACCGAACGTGGTCAATGGAAAGGTGATCTTCGATCCGGACCGGATCATGGACGGGCTGCGCGCGGCGATTGCGCCCGAGTTCGCCCGCAGGCATTGGTTGCGTCTGCGTTGCCGGGCCGCGCGGGACTCGGCGCTCCCTGTGATCGCGGCGTTCCAGCGGAGCGACAGCCTCAGCCACATCAACGGAGTGAGCTGTCTAGCGGTGCGGGCCTTGGCGCAGATGGCCCTGATCGCGGATCTACGAAACCCCACCGTCAAAAAGGCGCTCGTGAAGGCGCGTGATGTCCTCCTCGCTTACGACATGGCCGAGGAACACGTCCGACTGCTGCGCCTTGGTGGGTCCGCCGAACTGGACGACGACGCCATCCTTCGGACGGCTTCCCACTGCCGGACGACACTGGACGAAGCCTGCCGCTGGCTGCGAACGCCGTTCATTGGCGACAACTGCGTGACCGTCGCCTCTCTCCCTAGCCTGGATATTGACGTCCCGACCTGCGTAGCGGAGGGCACGGGACGTGAGATCTTCACCTGGATCGGGACCCTTTATGCACACGCCATGATCGCACTCGAGAACGACGCGCCCGCCGCAACGCTGGCAGCAGCAAAGCGGGTCTACCTCGACGATATGGCGTTGATCCAGGCGGCGACCCCTGCGGAGGCGCGAGCGAGGATGCTCGCATGTCGCCCTGCTCTGGAGCGAATGGTCGATCTCTGTGATGACATTGTCGCCCTTGCCGTCCCGAAATCCATCGCCGCGGCTCAAGCGGCCTCGCGGTAATAGAAGTTGAGGAGCCCGCCGAGGCGCGAGCGAGGTGCGACCTTGCCGTCTGCCCCGTTGTCGTTCGTCGGAACGACGTTCCTGATGAGTTGGCCACCGATACTCTGGTGAAAACGCTCGGTCATGTAGTTGTGCCTCGCCAAAACTCCATCGCGGTCACTGTTCGCGTCGTCGGTGGCAGACACGGCGCCCCCTCCCGTCCCCTACACTCTCTGCACCGGTGGGCTGCACCACCACTACGAGCGACGCGCTGCCTGAAGAGTGTCCCAATTTGCGAGAGGCGAACGTCGTCGAGATCCTTTCACGGTGTCTCGAAAGTCGTGAGATCAAGGGCAGGGACAAAGCCGCGGCGCTGCGCGTGGGCTCAAGCGACCTTTAGCCTTGCGGATCGCGTTGCTGTGATAGATGGTGATCTCTTTTCGCCTGGCGCAACGGTCCCGGCTCTTTTGAAGCCGAAGTCAGGATTGAGCACGGCGATGTGTTTGGACGTTGGCAAGAAGGCTGAAGACACACAACACAGGGTGCTTGGCGCGCACCCGCCACGCCGGGGCCCATGGGATTGCCGTGTGTGCGGGACTTCCGCTGGCTGGGCAAACTCGCGCACGAGCTGGTCCACCTGATTCACGAGGATAACAGCCGCGCCTTCTGGGCCACGCTAGGCCCGCATCCTGCCCGACTACGAAGAACGAAAAAAGCGACTGTGGCAGATGGCCTTGTTTTGTGTGGTAAGGACGTATGAAAGGAAATAGAGAATGAATCCATCAATAATCATCGCCGTTGCCTGTGATACCGCCGACGGACTGGCGGCGGCTGTCTGCGGCCACTTCGGACATGCACCCTTCTTCGTCGTCGCGGAGATTGCCGACGACCAAGTAACAGCGTCGCGAACCGTGGCCTCACCAGCTCAAGGCGGAGGCCGCGCCATGGCCAATTTCGTCCACGGGCTTGGAGCCACTGCTGTGATCGTCGGTGGCGTCGGCGGCGGGGCCATGAACGGACTTGCCGCTCGGGGAATCGGGGTCATCGCGGGCGTGTCAGGCAACGCCGGTGAGGTGCTGAAATCGTACGCTGCCGGCAGGCTGATCAGCGGTGATCCGGACTGCCACGGGCACCACGGCGGCCACGACGAAGGCGAACACGACGGCCATGGTCACCATCACGGCGGCTGCGGCGGCGGTCACCACCACAACTAGGGAGAGCGGGTCACTGGCAGATAAAGATAAGCCGAGCTGCGTGCGCGGACATTCCAGGCTTGAACTTGGGACCTTCGGGTTATGAGCCCGACTCGTGGGGAACGACGATCAAGGAATTCCAAGAACTTCCACAACTTCCACACGCCGCGACCTGACAGAAACGGACAAGAAAGGACACCAACGGACAGAATCAGTTCCTCATTCGTCCCTCATGAGGAACGTTCCTCATTCGCCTGGAGATTCCTCATTCGAGCCGCGGTCCACACGCAAGCCCCATCGCGCTACCGCGCCCATTCGCTGGGAATTTCCGCAGCCGGAATCCAGCACACTTGCTTGTTTCGCCACACGGGTACTGGATTCCCCAAACGACGGTGTCGTGCCAGTGCCTCGCGCACGGACCGTTGCACCTCTTTCAGAATGCGCGGGATATCATCGACCCTTTCGATCGGACTTCGATTCCTAGCGTTCATCGCGCAACCTCCATCAGATGTTGCCAAGCGGCCTCGTCACGGATCTCTATCATGCCGCCCGGCTGTTTGAATGCAATAAGCCTTGGCCCATCCAGATCGGCGTTCTCCAGACCTGCCAAGAATCGGCGATCGGTTGGTATAGGGAGAAGAAGTTGGCCAAGCCGAACGTGAAGCGCAGCTCGCTGCCGAGAACCCCGACCTTTCCCTCGACTCCCTCGCTCGCGGTGACTCGCCATCCTCGCAGGCCCGCAGCCAGCCAGCTCTCCCGCATCCCAGATTCCTCCATGATTTCAGTACCGCCGCTGTTGCGTACGCCTTTCTACGGAAGATCTGCGCACACAGCTACTTCGGCCCGGCGCCGCTCTCGATCGTTGCTTGCAGGCCGCTGGTATCGTCCAGCGTGTACGTGTAAGACGAGGCCGGATCGAACACGATGCTAGCTTGCAAGTCAGCCGGTGCAGCTCCCGAGGTGCCCGAGTACAAGTTGCCGGTGGAGCGAATGGCGCTGGTGGCGTCAGAGTAGCTCGTCGTATTGATAGGAATTGCGACTCCGACGAAAACATTGTTCTCGGTCCGGAGATTCGCGCCCACTCCCACGCCAATGCAGTAGTCGTCGCCCGCCGAGGTGTACAGGTTGTTGAACAAGTGCACACGACCAAACCGCACCCGAGGCTGGCGTTCGACAACATAGTCCGCCCACCAATTGTGATGCCAGGTAATGGTCAAGTGTCCGGTATCCTCGCTGGCATTGCTGTCGGAATGCCCGACGAGATTGCTGTAGCGATGGCCTTTGGAGCCGGTCGAGTCGGATCCGCTGTTGTCAGTGCGCGCAGACGAGTAGTGGAATTTGGTCCATGAAACCGTGATGAAGTCACAGGCATGGGTGATGTCGAGATTTCCGTCCGTCCCATCCGAGATGTCGTCATGATCCAACCATATGTGATCCGATTGACCCTGAATCGAAATGGCATCATTGCCCGAGGAACAGCCAGTGGCAGATGAATAGTCCGGGTCAAGCGCGCAGTTGCCGACCGCGTAGCCGACGATCTTGATGTTGCGAATGATGATGTTGGATTGCTTGTTGATGCCGACATGTCCGTGGATCTCGGCCCCGCATAGGCCAACAATCGTCTTGTTCGAGCCCATGGTCACCGTTCCCGCTTCCAGCACGCCCTTGACGTAAATCATTGCGGCGGTCGTGCCCTTGACCGCACTCTGCAGGGCCGCAAGGGTAGTCACCGTGACCGGCGCGGCACTGCCGCCGCCCGTGGTTGAGCCGGACGCCGTTGCCCAACCCATGAGTGGACTGGCTGCGGGCGGCGTCGTGCAATCGCCAGCGCCACTCGCACCGCCGATTGCAGTTGATCCAGCATCTCGGTTTCCACTCGTGCCGGCCAACCCCGCATCTCTGGTTCCACCGGCTGCGGCTCCGCCATTGCCTGCGGCCCCGCCACTGCTGCCCCCTGAAGCGGTGCTTCCACCCGCGCCGCCTCCGGCCCCCGTTCCGCTGCTGCTGCCAGTCGTTCCACCGCTTCCGCCCATAGATCCGCCGCTGTTTCCACCTCGGCCCCCGCTGGCCCCAGCGCTTGTACCCGTGCTCGTGGTTGTGCCGCCTACTCCCGCGCTTCCGCCCGCACCGACGCCACCTCCGGTGTCGCTCGTGCCACCAGATGCGGCCACACTGTTGCTGCCGCCCGCTCCACTTGCACCCGCGCGGCCGCCCTGGCCGCCGACGGGATGGGAGCCGGTGCCGCCGCATGCGGCTGCGAGCAGGATTGGCAAAACGGACGTACCCAGAAACGAACGCGTCACGATCATGTGATTGTCTCTGAGCATAACATTCGAAGCGAGCAGCGGGGCGCCTCTATCAAACAAGCTCCAGCCATTGTGGCACACAGCATCGCCGCGTGATCGTGCCTTTCCCCCCCCTCACGACAGCTTGAGCACGGGCCAGCTTGCGCTGGCATGGTGTAGACAATCACGCGAGAGCGCCGTCGGGCGATCGCGCTGACCGCGATCGCCGAAAACGATATCGGCTTGGAATTTCAACCAGTTGAAGTCCCCTCGGTCCGCGTTTGCTTTGATCGTCGAGGCGCCGTTCCGCACGATTGTTTCCAGTCTCGCTCCTCGTTCGAGCCGAAAAGGACTCGCGCGATAGCGACGTGGCCGCTGTTCGCGCACGCCTGATGTCACGAACAGATCATCGTCAGCGTCATGAAGATCAACAACGACATCGAGCGCATCGGCGATCTCGCAGTCAATATCGCCGAGCGCGCACTTTTTCTGTGCAGCAAGGGGCCGGTCGAGGCACCGTCGGATCTCGCCGAAATGCGGGCCAAGGCCCTCGCCATGCTGATGCGCAGTTTGGACGCACTGGTGAGAATGGACACCAAGTGCGCCCGCGACGTGCGCGCCTCGGACGACCAGGTGGACGCCCTCAATCGCAAACTATTCCAGGAATTCGCGGCCGCCGTCCGAAGAAACCCGGACCACGTCGAATGCCTCTTGAGCTACCTCTCGGTCGGTCGGCACTTGGAACGGATTGCCGACTACGCCACGAACATCGCCGAGGACGTCATCTACTTGATGGAGGAAGAGATCGTGCGCCACAAGCCCACCCTTCCCGAGGCGTGAGATCCTACGACTCTTCTATCGCAAAGACTTCCGATGCCCGAACACAATGCAATCGAGCTCCCAACGAGGCCGTTTCGGCAGACGCTGTGTAGCCTCGATTGGCTCAATTTTCTCCGCGCCGATGTGTAGCAAAATGCTTCGGATCGCGGTTCTCGCCTTCGCTTTGATGGGGAAGCCACCTCATCTTGATTCAACTTGCCAGCGCAAGGAATGGGCTTCCCTGCGCAAGCTCCCACTTTCATTACCGACAAAGGCCTGGCCCGAAACCTGCTGTAGGTGGAATGAGCATCCTGAGAACGTCAAATTCAGAAAGTGAGACGAGCATGCCAGGTTTGATGTGGCCACATCTGCGGCTTCCGCGCGAGGTTGGCGCCATGGCGGAAGCCCAAGGCGAACGCTGGACGCTTAGGCAGAAGTGGCACCCGAGCGCGTTTCTGCACACCTGGCCGGTGGTGACAATCTCTCACGAGACTGAGGATCAAGGAATCGCGCTTGGACGGAGCGTGGCGGGGCAGCTTGGGTTCGGCTACTGGGACCGCGATCTCGTGCTGGAGCTTGCCAGTCTCATGCATGAGAAGACCGCAACCAGTATGATGCTCGAGGAATCTACCCGCGCGGCAATCGAAGAGTTTCTTGGCGCAAGCATGCCAAGCCAGGAAACCGCCTCGACCGACTACACCGACCTGGTCCGACGAATCTTCAATTCGATCGCTCATCGAGGCGGAGCCGTGATCGTCGGCCGAGGAGCCCAATTTCTCGTTGCGCCTCACGAGTCCCTTCGTGTTCGTCTCGTGTCTCCGTTGGCAAAACGAGAAACCCAGCTCGGCGACAACGAGAGCGCCTCGTTCGTGCTCCACGCGATGGGGCACGATGTCGCTGATCCGGCCTATTTCGACCTCGTCGTCAACACTGAATCCTATTTGCGCGACTCAGCGTTGAGTTTGGTGTTGATGGCATACTTCGCGAAGTTCGGCCATTGGCCATCAACTGCGCGTGGGTTGATAGCAGGAATATTGCCGGGGCTTGCGCCTGGCCCGGCGCCGATGGGTCCGTGACCATCGCGAGTTCGGCCTTCCAAAGACTGCTCAGCATCCCTCGGGCAAGGCGCCGCCCGCGATCTAAAGGCCACGGACGTGCACGAGCAGTTCGCTCTACGGGGGCGTTCCGAGCCGCGGCAGGGCCTTGTGAAAATACTGCCGCACATGCGCAACGAACTGGCGATCTGTAGGATGATCGGCTGTCTCAAGACCGACGATTACTGGATCCAACGCAGGCACGTGCTTCTGTACGTACCTTAGAAAATGAAGCTTCGTCACCGACGGTCCGACCAGCAGGACACTATCCGCACCCGCAAGCGTACCAGCGACCTCACGAAAGAATCGGTTGTCATCGTCTGGGTGATTTCTGGTTCTCGTGTCCATGTCCTCAGGGTGGCGATGGACGTGATGGTTTGGCGACTCAACCGTTTTCTCGTCGAAAGTCTCCGCGTTCAGGCTAAAGACACGTGCCTCATTGTGATCAATCCACACCGCTAACTGATACATATCTTGGTCTTAGCATGAACAGACAAGGCTAGCTCTTCATTTGCCTCGAATACAATGCACCCGCATATCTTTGTCCATAACACACTGTGAAGCCGCTTCACCTTGATTGAAGATTCCTGACCATCGTGGTGCAAGAAGGTGAACCTACGCGCGTTCGCGATGGCCTGAATGCTGCATCGAACTCTAAGGAAGCCAATGAAACTACTAGTACTGTTCTACTCGACCTACGGGCATGTCTATCGCCTCGCACAGGCGGTCGCCGAGGGCGCTAGCGAAATTCCGAACGTCGACGTAATGGTGAAGCGTGTCCCCGAGACCCTTTCGCCCGACATCGTGCAGATTATGGGGGCGACTGACGCACAGAAGGCTTTCGCTAACGTCCCCATCGCGACCGTCAACGACCTGGTGGAACCAGGTGCCATCATTTTCGGAACACCAACGCGCTTCGGGAATATGGCTGGGCAAATGCGGCAGTTCCTCGATACGACCGGCGGACTTTGGGCCCAGGGCAAGCTTATCGGCAAAGTCGGCAGCGTCTTCGCAAGCTCTGCGACCCAACACGGAGGCCAGGAATCCACCATCCTAAGCTTCCACACAACGCTCCTCCACCACGGCATGGTCATTGTCGGATTGCCCTACGCATTCCAGGGCCAGACCCGCATTGATGAGATCACCGGCGGCTCGCCGTACGGAGCGTCTACGATTGCCGGCGGCAAGGGTGAGCGCAATCCAAGCGAGAACGAGCTCGCGGGGGCGCACTTCCAGGGCAGTCACGTAGCACTCATTGCGAAGAAGCTCTCGGCGTAGCCAACGGACATCGAGAAATGCCCGCAGTACGCTCCAGACGACTCCGCGCATGCGGCTAGCGACGCGCATCGTGGTTTCGAGGTCCTCTGTTTACGCGTGCTCCCATCATGCTGATGGACCAAGGCGGTCCTTCTCCTTGACCTATCAGTCCACGAAACTCCAAGTTCGCTCGATAGTGGGGCGCCCACGCCGTTTCCAAGTGCTGGTCCCAGCTTTGCTTCCTGCTGGGATTCCATGTCAACTCTCTTAGCGACGACCGCCATCGAGACCATCTCTGCGGAATCGAGGAAAACATGCCGTTCCCGCTGACTGCCTCCGAGCGCGAGGTCGCGGAGAATGAGCTCCGCGCCTCTGAGACCCGCTATCGACGGCTGTTCGAGTCGGCCAAGGATGGCATTTTGATTCTAGACGCCGAGACCGGACGGGTGCTTGATGTCAATCCTTTTCTGACTTCCTTGCTTGGCTATACCCACGCAGATCTTCTTGGAAGGAACATCTGGGACTTGGGGCCGTTCAAGAATATGGCTGTATCAAAAGACGCCTTTAAGGAACTGCAAGACGAGGGCTATATCCGCTACGAGGATCTGCCACTCCAGAGCCAAGACGGTCGGCTGATCAACGTGGAATTTGTCAGTAACGTGTATTGGGCCGGCCAAACCCAAGTCATTCAATGCAACATTCGCGACATCACCCAGCGGAAGCGCGCCGAAGAAGAGCGCAAGAAGCTCGAAGCGCAGCTCCAGGTTTCTCAAAAGATGGAAGCCATCGGCAGCCTCGCCGCCGGGGTAGCGCACGACTTTAACAACCTCCTCTCCGTGATCCTCGGCTATACCGAGTTGTCACTTCAATCTCTACGCGAGGGCGACCCTCTCAACGACAATCTTCTCGAGGTAAAGAAAGCCGGGGAACGGGCGGCAAGTCTAACCAGGCAGCTTCTGGCGTTCGGCCGCAAACAGTTGCTACAGCCGGTGTTGCTGGACCTAAATCAGGTCGCCGAGGGTCTCGAGAAGATGCTCCGGCGGATCCTTGGCGAAGACATCGACTTTGTCCAGCTTCTCGCACCCGATCTTGGCGTGGTGCGAGCCGATCCTGGCCAGATAGAACAAGTGCTCATGAACTTGGTGGTCAACGCTCGCGACGCCATGTCGAAGGGAGGCAAGCTGACCATCGAAACATCCAACGTCGAGATCGGGGGTGCGGCCGCGGCACTCTACGCGTCCTTGAAGCCAGGTAGCTACGTTCGAGTGGTAGTCACCGACACAGGATGCGGTATGGACGAGCAGACCAAGACGAAGATCTTCGAGCCCTTCTTTACCACCAAGGAGAAGGGCAAGGGAACCGGGCTCGGTTTGTCCACAGTATATGGAATCGTCAAGCAAAGTGGTGGCAACATCTGTGTGACCAGCGCGCTCGGCCGGGGCACCTCATTCATTGTCCATTTTCCGCGCCGCCTTTCAGCCAAGCCGATGTCTCCCCACCTCCGAGCGATCCAGAAGCCAGACTCGGGAAGCGAAACCATTCTCGTCGTCGAGGATGAGGAGGCGATCCGAAAAGTCGTCACGAAATCCCTTCAGGCGGTTGGCTATCGCGTGCTATCTGCCGCGGCTGCAGGCGAGGCGCTGCAAATTGCTGCGCAACACGCAGATACGATCCATCTCCTCCTAACCGACGTGGTCATGCCTCGCATGAGTGGCAGAGCTCTCGCGCTAGAGCTCGCAAGAATGCGTCCCACAGTCAAAGTTCTCTACATGTCTGGCTACGCCGAAAACGGGTTCGCCCACGATAGCGTGGTCGACGAAGGAACTCATTTCATCGGCAAGCCATTTAGCGCAACCGACCTGGCGCGCAAGCTTCGAGAGGTTCTCGACAGCGTCATCGCAGAAGGTCCCAATGTCTGTGAGCAAGCAGTCAATCCGGATCCCCTCAATAATACCTAAAGAGTCGAGCCCACTGCTTAGGTAAGTAGCTATCAAGGCTCCCGCGGAACGATATCCACGCGCACGATCACAGGCGATTTGCTTCGTAGAAAGTTCTCGGTCGCACGCACCAGTTTCTGGACGCCAGCGCCGTCGACCGTCTCGCTGATGGCCCACCCGTGCCACGACCCACACCTGGCGGGGTCCGATGAACGTCACGACAAGCTCAGATACGGCCACGATGCCAGGCTGAGACTACCTCTACCTGACGCCTTCTTGCGACCTATCTCCCGAGACCGATCTCTTTCATGAACTCTTGGTTGTCCCAGAATTGCAAGCCCTTGGGGAAGTCGGCACCACGGGCGACCGCTTCCCAGGCTGAGAACTCTTTGCGCAGGTCTTCAAGTTTTGCCGTAGCACCTTGGTAGGCATCGTTTCCAAGCAGTAGATGGTGCGGCGGGTTGGCGGACTCGACTGCCTTCACGATGGCATGGACGGCGCGGACCGGATCACCAGGCTGTTTGCCGGAAACCGCCCGTACATTTTTGCGCCACGCGCCGGCGGTAGCAGCGTAGTCGACGATTTGCCGTTTGCTTTCGCTGGCAGAACGTCCAGCCCAATCTGTGCGGAAGCCACTCGGCTCGACGAGCATCACCTTGATGCCGAGGGGTTCGACTTCCTGCCAGAGCGCTTCAGACAGACCTTCAACCGCGAATTTGGTTGCGTTGTAGTAGCCGAGCGCCGGGAACGATCTCAAGCCGCCGATCGAGGAGAAGTTGACGATGAATCCCTCGTGGCGCTTGCGCATACCAGGCAGAACCGCGCGGAGCATTCGGCCAAGCCCGAATACGTTGATCTCGAACATTTGCCGGACTTGCTCTTCTTCGCTCTCTTCAACGGCACCGAAATAACCGATGCCGGCATTATTAACCAGCACATCAATGCGACCAAATCTGTTCTCGGTAGCCTTGATGGCGGAATCGACTTGGTCCTCCTTGGTAACATCTAGCTTCAGCACCAAAGCATCGCCTGCTGCCGCCAGCTCGCCCACCTGCTGGGGATTGCGTGCCTGCCGTCACAACCGTGCGATAGCCACGCTCCAGCACGTGCTTTGCGAGCTGGCGACCAAACCCAGTCGAGCAGCCGGTGATCAGCCAAACCGCTTTCTCGGCAAAGACAGATCTGTTCTTCGGATGTTCCATTTTTGTATCGTCCTCTGGTTCGCTCATCATCTTTGTCACCACAACTACGGCCCCTTTCGACCGCTCAAGCCAGCGCGGGGCGATGCACGATGCGTGCCGCCAATTCGACGTGCTCAATGGGGGCGGAAAGCCGCGGTTGCTATCATTTGCAGGGAACAGTCGTGCTGGTTAGCTCGCGATCATTATGAAGTGATGTCTCGTTCACACTGAATGCATTGGTGCGCGCGAAATCCGTCCGTTCGATTCACTTACCTTCGTCCAGCGCGACCGAATGCAATGGCACACATCGTGCTCACCGAACTGGCGTAGACGCTTTTGCAAAAGCAGGAGGCGCCTGCTGTAACGATTCATCGAACCTGGAGCGAACCATGAACAAGACCGACAATCAGTTGAAGGAAGACATCGAGCAGGAACTCCGCTGGGATCCGAAGGTCAACGCCGCTCAAATCGGCGTCAGCGTGGACAAGGGGGTCGTATCGCTTCTTGGAGCTGTCGACACATTTGCGGAAAAATGGGCGGCCGAAGACGCTACTAAGCGCGTCTGCGGCGTTCGCACCGTTGCCCAAGATCTCACGGTCAAGCTCCTCTTGGACCATGTTCGCACCGATTCGGACATCGCCGCCGCGACGCAAAACGCGCTCAAGTGGGACGTCTACGTCCCGAGCGCGGTCACCGCCAAAGTCCATCAAGGCGCGATCACCCTCGAAGGTCAGGTCACCTGGAATTACCAGCGTGAGGCCGCTGCTCGTGCAGTTCGCTATCTGGCGGGTGTTGTCTCAGTCTTCAATGCCATCACCCTCAAACCTCAAACATCCTCGTCGGAGGTCAAGGACAAGGTCTCGGCCGCGCTACAACGGCATGCGACGGCGGACGCCAAATCGATTCACGTCAACGCCTTTGGGGGTAAAGTGACGCTCACCGGACACCCGTCCTCGTGGCAGGCTGTCGAGGATGCTGTCGACGCTGCTTGGTCAGCTCCTGGCGTGACCGAGGTCGACGACCAACTGCAGATTCAGTAGAAAAGCGGCGGAGCCGAGGATTGCGCCCGTCTCGGCGTGGTCCTTGGATTCCTGCCGGGTGAAGTTCGTGCCGAACACCGCCAACTATTCCCCAAAGCCGCCTAGCGACCCTGTCGCCGCCAGTACCGATGAGCTCTCCGCTGTGTCCGGGTCGCCGAAACGGCGGGGCGCACCGATCGGCCTCCTCCTATTTCTTGCATGGAAGGCGCTCGGCGAAAACGGTCTTTCGCTCGTGTTGCTCTTGCTCGCGGTAGCCATCGGGGTCGGGTTCCAAATTCCCAACCGCGCTAACCTAGCTGGTTTCCGGAACGAAATTATGCAACAGGAAGTATCGAGTGGGCTCGGGCATGTACGCGTGCGCCCACGCCAGGGCGAACGATTTAGCGATATCACCGCCATGATGGCGCGTATCGCGAAACTTCCATCCGTCAAGGCCGTCGAGCCAATTCTGGTTCTCCCCGGCGTAATCAAGAAGAGCGGACACCTTGTCGTTCTCGGTGTCACCGGCGTCAACGCTTCGGCCCGCGAGCACCCCTACGAACGCACTGTCGGCGCGGATCTGACCCCTGGAGATGACCATGGGGTACTGCTGGGCGAGCGGCTCGCCAAAAAGCTTGGTGCCCAGGTGGGAGACGAGGTCAACATTCAAGTGTTGCTCTCCTCTCGTCCAAGGCTCGTTCTCGACGACGAAGGAGTGGGCAACTACAAGCTCGTTGTGCGCGGTCTCGTCGGATTCGCCGCCCTCGATTCTGTCTTCGTCGATTGGGGCTTCCTGGCGTCTGAGACTGGAGACGACCGAAGCGCCTCGGCGCTCCTTGTTTGGGCCAAGAGCGACGACGTGAAAGTAGCGCGACAGATCGCGTCCACGGTCGAGCACGAATTCCCGGATGCGACGGCGCTCTCGTGGCTCGACGACAGTCGCTACTTGCGTAGCATCGTCGGGGCGGTTCAAGCCTTAGAAAGCATCGCAGGTGGCATGAGCCTCTTCGGCGTCATCATTCCAGTATTATCGCTGCTCTACATCGATGCTCTTCACCGACGAAGACAGGTGAGTCTGCTCTCGGCCATTGGTTTCCGGGAGCGCGAGATCTTCTTCATCTTTTTCGTCAAGGCTCTGATTGTCGGCATCGTCGGCGTGCTACTTGGCGCTGTTGCAGGTTGGGGCATCCTTGGCTATTTCAATCTGCATCCCATTTACAACTACGAAAAGTTCGTTATCCGTCCAGCGATCACCTTCGGCAACATGCTCTTTCCGATGCTACTCGTGCTGGCGACCACGGCGCTTGCGGGTTCGCTGCCGGCGTGGCAAGCGGCGCGAGTCAATCCATCGGATACCTTACGGAGGATCGAGTGAGCAGCGGGCCGGTCCTGGTTGCCAATGGACTGGTCCGTCTGCGTGGCGATAAAGCCATCATCGCCGGGGCGAGCTTGACGCTCGAACCGGGCGACTCGGTCGCAATCATGGGCCCCAGCGGATGTGGAAAGACCACGCTGCTGCACCTGCTGGGCATTCTCGATCGGCCGTCGGCTGGAACGGTGTTCGTCGAGGGCGTTGACCCGTGGAGTACCGGCCGCGACGCGCGGGCTGCGCTTCGCTTGCGTCGCATCGGTTTCGTCTTTCAACAGAGCAACCTGATGCCGTTCCTGAGCGCTCGCGACAACGTATCTCTTCCTGCCTGGCGCCTTCGCGGTGACCGCCGAGAGGCCCTCGCACGGGCGGACATCCTGCTAGAAAGGTTTGGCCTCGGCGCTCGGTCGAGAGCGCCAGGAGGAGAGCTGTCCCTCGGCGAAGCGCAAAGAGTTGCTACCGCGCGAGCGCTGGTCAATCGACCAGCGCTCATTCTCGCTGACGAACCAACGGGCAGTCTTGATTCTTCCGCCACGGAAGCCGTGCTGAACAGTTTTGACGAAATCGTCCGCGAAGGCACGACGCTTGTAGTTGCAACCCATGATGCGCGTGTGGCCAGTCGCATGCATCAAATCGTCCACATGCATGACGGAGCCATTGGGGCTGCACCCGAGCCTCCGACCGAGCCGCTGATGGGTGGCACGAATGCTGCTGGGAGTGCACTGGTAAGGCGGCCTACGCCGTAATCGTTCGGAAAGGAACCCTCATGTCACACCATGCGTCTTATTCTTCCTCCCACGTGCAGCACGCTGCCGGCTCTTCGCAAGCCACGGCAGCAGCAACGCACACTAGCAAAAAGTCTGTATGCGATGAGGACATCGCCAGACGGGCTTACGAGAAGTACGAGGCACGTGGATGCACGCATGGCTTCGACCGCGAGGACTGGATAGCCGCAAGCCATGAGCTCATCACCGAGACATTCGGGCACTCGAGTCTCATTCCGAGCCGAGCGCTTTCTGCACTTCCTGACGGCAAACAGTTCCCCGGAGCATGAAAGGAGACACTCATGTTGCGAAGCCTAAGAGATATTGAAGGATACAAAGTCACCGCGAGTGACGGCGATCTCGGAAAGGTCTCTGACTTTCTCTTGGACGATGAGCGCTGGATCATACGCTATTTGGTCGTCCAGACTGGCAATTCATTCTTCCAGGATGGACGCCAGGTTCTCATATCGCCCATCTTCTTTCGCCAGGCCGAATGGGCGACCCGCCAGTTTCACCTCGCATTGACCTCGGAAAAGGTCAAGAACAGTCCTAGCATTGATGTGCACAAGCCTGTATCCAGACAGCACGAACAGGACTACTACCGGTATTATGGATATCCCAACTATTGGGAGTACACCGGATTTTGGGGCATGGGCACGTATCCCGGTAGTCTGGCACCCGGCCAGTGGCGCGAGGGGGCGGCGGAGCGTTCCAAGAAACCTTCCGGGGATGGTCACTTGCGAAGTGACAAAGAAATCCGTGGATACCATGTAGAGGGAAGCGATGCGGCTATCGGACACATCCAAGACTGCATCGTCGACGATGAGACGTGGAAGATTCGATATCTGGTCGTTGACACCAGCAACTGGTGGTTCGGCAAGAGCGTGCTGATTGCACCACACTGGGCCAGTCGCATCAGTTGGAACGAAATGAAGGTCTTCGTGGATCTCTCACGGCAGAAGATCAAGGATAGCCCCGAGTGGAACGCCGAAACCGCAGTCAATCGCGAATACGAGACACGTCTATATGACTATTACGGTCGGCCCGCGGATTGGACAACTGGCGGATTTGCGGAAAGCGCGAGACCGGAATTGCGGTAGGCCAGCGCCAGCAGGAATGTTCGCTTGATTGAGACGTCGGCGACGAGCCACGATTCGTCGCCGACCATTTGCGGCCGAATGGCGCACGATCCGTGTCACTCCCTGGCGGAAGCCATCGGCATAGTCAATGCAGCAGCACTGGTCCATGGACAAAGACCCCGCATCGCCCAACCAGCGGCGGCTCACGCAGACCCCAGTGACGAACGCAACCTCACCATCGACCGAAAGGGTCTTGCGATGGTCGCGGCTGAGCCAGCCCACAGGACTGTCGATGCGAGGTGTGTTGAATCGCCGGACCTCGACGCCGGCAGCGACCAAGACTCGCCAGTATCGTCGCGTGGCGCCTGCGAGCGATCCCAGCCAGTCATGCAGCATTCTGACCTTGACCCCTGCGTGGGCACGGTCGATCAGCGCAGCTGCAAGCTCGCCGCCGACCTCGTCATCTTCGATGATGTAGTTTTCGAAGAAGACCGTCTTGCGAGCGGCACGGATGGCCGCGAACCAAGCGGCGTAGTTTGCGGCCCCGTCCTTGAGGATGCGGACGGCATTCCCGTCGACGCGCGATGCCCCGGAAGCGCGCCTGTAAGCTTGCTCGACCAGTTCAGACGCCTCCAGGAGCAGGGTTGTGGCTGGCGATGGAGCCACCGGGTCGGTTGTTGAAAGTTCGGGCATGGGGCCACACCAGAGCTACTCGTAACGAAGGGCCTCTACTGGATCCAAGGCTGCCGCGCTTCTGGCTGGAATAACGCCCGACACGACACCAACGGCGGCGGAGAAACCAAGTGCGGTGAACACAATCCAGGGCGAAAGTCTGACCGGCAACCCCGGAATCACCATTCGGGTCACGCCGATGATGCCGGCACCGAGGGCCAGTCCCACGAGGCCGCCGAGCGACGCGATGACAATCGCCTCGATGAGAAACTGCATCAGGATGGCGTTGCGAGTGGCACCGACCGCTCGGCGCACGCCGACCTCGCGGGTCCGCTCTCGGACGGAGACCAGCATGATATTTGCGATGCCGATGCCACCGACGATGAGCGAAATCGAGGCAATGGCAAGGAGCACACCGGTCATCATCGCCATGATGGAATTCACCGTCGCGAGCATGTCGTCTTGCGAGATAACAGTGAAGTCGATCTGATTGTTGTGGCGTCGCTTGAGTACTTCCGTGACATCGTCGATGGCGGCCTGAGCATTCGCCTTGTCTCGGGCACGCAGCATCATGCTGCTGTACCCGTCGAGTGCAAAAAGGTCGAGCGCGCTGGTAGAAGGAATCAAGGCCAGGTCATCGAGGTCGAATCCCAGCGAGTTTCCTTTGTGTTCCAAGATGCCGACCACCCGGAACTCGGCATCGTTGATCTTGAGCGTCTTGCCGAGCGGGCTTTCTTCCGCAAAGAGCTCCCGCTGAATAGTGCGACCGATAACGACGTAGCGACGGTGAGCCGAGATATCGTCCTCCGTAAAGAAGCGCCCCGCATTGACATGCATGTTGCGCATTTCAGCGACGCGTTCTCCGACCCCCATGGCAATGGCGTCGCGCCTGAGTCCTCGATAGCGAAATGCTCCTGCCCCTTGGACAAGTCCGCTCACACCGTCGGTCGTGAAGGTTCGATGGACGAGCGCCTCCTCATCTTCTGGAGTCAGCTTGTGCGCCACACCGATCATCGGCATGGGCATCCCGCCCTTGGTATCGCGCTTCCCAGGCGTAACCTGAATGACGTTCGATCCTAGGGATGCGAAAGTATCGCTGATGTACTGCATTGATAGTGCCGAAACAATTACGCCAGCGTCATCACCGCGGCGCCGTTGACTCGCTCAATTTGGTCGCAAGGCCTGCTCGTAATGATTGAGCGAACGGCTGACGATGGACCCTCAAAAGAAATCGGACCACCCCATCTCTCGAAAGCCCGATCACCTGGTGCTCATGCTCGCCCCCCCCACAACCAGAGTCAGGTAACACAGGGTTGTTAGGCCGAAGCGGGTCTCACTTTTGCGCGAGCCACCAACCGCCGCCCAAAGCCACGTAGAGCGCAACGGTGTCCTGGAGACGCTGCGCCTGTGCTTGCACATAGGCTATCGTCGCCTGATGGTACTGTTCGTCGGCGATCAGGAGCTGAAGATACGTTGCGATCCCGGTCTGGTAATTGATGTGTGTGAGGTGCAGGGCCTCGAATGCGGCATGAACCGCGTCAGCCTGCGCGCTCAGTGTTTCAGCGTCGTGTTCCAGCGCTCGCAGGGTGTCCGCGACTTGCGCCAAAGCATTGAGAACCGTCTGGCGATATCCGGCCAGAACGGCGTCATGCGCCTCGATGGCGGCCTTTCGCTGGTACCAGCGCGTTCCGCCATCAACAATCGGCCCAACCAAACTGGCGCCGAGACTCCAAAACGAACTGTCTGAATGAAAGATGTTGGCAGCCGACGTGCTGTTGAGCCCCACAGTCGAGCTGAGAGTAAGACTCGGAAACATGGCTGCTGTGGTCACACCAATCTGCGCGTTAGCGATGATGAGCTGCGCCTCTGCGAGAAGAATGTCAGGACGCTGGTGCACCAGCTGCGACGGCAGCGACACGGGCAAATTCTCTGGAAGCTTGAAATCCTTGAGCCCCAACCCCCGCGTGTCCAAAGCCACGGAGAAGTTGGCTGGTGCACGTCCCAACAACGTTGCTAGCAAGTGGTTGGCCTGATCGATCTTCTGCCGAAGAGGCGGAAGGGTGGCTTGGGTGGTCGCAAGCTCGCTCTGGAGACTGAGTACATTCGAGAAGGGCACTGTGCCTGAATCGGCTTGAGCTCGAGTGATGCTCACCTGTTCTTTCTCAAGGACGATCAAATCTTCTGTTGCCCGAATCTGCGCATGATAGGCCGCCTGGGCGATCGCCGCGTTCACGATGTTAGCGGCCAGCATGATGTAGGTACCCATGACGTTGTATCGCTGCGCCTCCACCTGGGCTCGCAGCCCCTCGACCTGGCGTCGCTGACCTCCCCAGATGTCGAGCGTATAGCTGACAGTAGCCGACAGCGTAAATAGGTTGAAGACACTGTTCGGTGCGGTCGACCCAATGAGCCTCAGATTGGAGGTCTGTCGGCTGGCGCCAACGTCACCCACGACCTGAGGAACAAAGACGCCGTAGCCCGCCCGAAGGATATCCTGGCTTTGGCGAAGCGTGGCCTGTGCCGCCTGGAGGGTCGGATTGTCAACCAACGCCTGAGCGATGAAGGCGTTGATCTTCGGATTCTCGAACAAGCGCCACCAGTCGGCATCGACCTGCTTTCCACCCACAAAGCGCTGGGCCTGCCCATCGGCCACAACGGTAGCCATCGGGATCGGGGCCGCCGTGTAGCTGGATGTCTTCGGCGGCTCGGGGCGTACGTAGTTGGGTCCGACAGCGCACCCGACCAATCCGAGAGCCACCAGGGCCACGCGATTGCTTTGTCGCCACCGGCCTTGCTGCGTCGTGCTCACGGCCGCTTCACCGCCAGCGCGGGCGGCGCCGAGGCCTTTCGCTCGTCGGTGTATTCAATCAAAGGCGATTTCAGTCGAGGCCCACTCGGCAATGATACCGCTGTCGCATCCCGTGCACCGATATAGACATCCACCATCTGTCCCGGATAGACCTCCATGCCCTGCGGAGGTTGGAAGCGGAAGATAGCGGGAAGCACGCGCAGATCGACTTTCTCCAATCGTTGGTCGGAGAGTTCGATCTTCGGGCTCACGTAAGGCTGTAGTCGAACGAATTCGAGAGCGATGGTCGTGCTCGTGCCACGAATCGACATCGTAGCGACCATCTTGTCTGCGGACGGCAGCTTCGGGATCAGGATCTCGTCAACGTAGCACCGCACACTCATGTATCCGCTGGATTTGCCGGTCCCCATGACAATGATGGGGCCAAGGCCCTGGGTATAGGTACCGTAGGCACCCTGGGAAGATACGTAGCTGCCCAGGGCCGCCTGAATCGAAAGAATCACGCCATCCGCCGGCGCACGAACCGTGTACTTGGCAAGAAGCGCCGTGGATGCGGACCACGCTTTGGAGAGAGCTTCCACCTGCCGCTTTTGATTCTGAATGTCGAAGGTCCAGGCTCCGGCCCTCGTGAGCTCAAACTGGCGAGTGAACACATCGAGATTCGCCTTCGCCACCTTGACGGAGTTGCGAACTGTGTCGAGAGTGTCCTTGCTGACCGAACGCGGCTCCAAGTCGTAGGAGTGCTGCTGCTTGTTCAGCGTGTCCTGGGCGCTCTTGAGGCTCGCCGTCGCTAGCTCGACTTGAGCACGTGCCACCTCGAGATTCTCCTTGCGTGGCTGAGCCTTGAGCTCCTCCAGCAGCGACACCGCAGCGTCGGCCTGGGCCCTTTGCTGATCGGTGGTCGCCTTTTGCACCGTGCTGTCGATGGCCAGCAGGGGAGCGCCCGATTGCACACTCTCACCTTCCGCAACCAATATTTCCCGGACGCTGCCGGAAACATCTGGATAAATGTTGATATTCTCGCCGTGGGCTTGGTAGCTCTCGATGATGCCGTTTGCGAAGATGCCCTGCGCATAGGGATTGGACGCAGGTTGGAAGACGGGCGACTGTGGTTTCGGCGGTCGCGCATACACATAGGCACTCGCAAAAGCGAGCAGCACGCCCACGGCAACTAACGCGAAAATGATCTTGTTACGCATGGCCTTGCCCTTTCTCGATCTCGATGACCTTCCCGTCCTCCATCTTGATCATGCGATCGGCGAACTCGGAGATTCGGTCGTCATGGGTGACGATGATGATGCAGCGCTGAGCGTTCAGGATGTCGCGCTTCACGAACTCGACGATCTTGCGTCCCGTGTCGCCGTCGAGCGACGCCGTCGGCTCATCAAGGACCAAAATATCCGGCTTACTCACAATGGCTCGGGCGATAGCGACACGCTGTTGCTCGCCACCGCTCAATTTCTGTGGCGATAGCTCCGCTCGCTGGGTGAGATCGACCTTCTCGAGAGCCTGCATGGCCTCCTTGATGGCTTCACCCCACTTGCGACGCTTGAGAATCAAAGGTACCGCCACGTTTTCTGCGGTGGTGAGCTTTGGGAACAGGTGGAAGTCTTGGAAGACGAAGCCAACGGTGTTGAGGCGCATGTCGGCCAACTTGTCGGCCGAGAGACTCCATATGTCTTGGTCCTTGATCTTGACGGTGCCCTGGTTGGGGCGGAGGATTCCGGAAATAATACTAAGAAGTGTGGTCTTTCCGCTACCCGACGGGCCAACAATGAACAGCATCTCTTGAAAATGGGCGTCGAACGCGACGCTTTGAACCGCGTTGGTTCGGGTCTCGCCTTCGCCGAACCATTTACTCAAGTCCCTGGCTTCGATAGCATTCATCGTCAGCTCCGAAAGATGTCGAACGGCTCGATCTTAAGCACACGACGAATGGCGATGTAGCTAGAGATCGCGGCGATAACGAGAACCATGGCGAAGGCCATGGCGAGATTGCTAAAGGTAATGATCGAGGCATAGTCGGGCACGCGGAGTTTCGCCACCAAGATGAGAATCGTACAGAGTCCGATCCCCAGGCCGTATCCAGCGACGGCGGTAATTCCCGCCTGGAAAAGCAGCATGTAGACTAACTCGCGTCCCTTGGCCCCCATCGCTTTCAGGGCACCAAAGCGATCGAGATTTTCCAACACGAAGGTATAGAATGTTTGCGCGGAGATCGACAAACCCACGATGAAGCTGATCGCCGTCATAATCAGGATGTTGGTTCCCATGCCCGTGTGGTACATGTAGAAATCGGTGATTCGATCGATGAACTCGTCTTCCGTGATGGCCATATAGCCCAGCTTAGCGACTTCGCTCTTGATGCCGGGAATCGCATCGACACTAGTGGGCTCGATGAGGATGTAACTGACCGTCGAGCGCAACGATGGGATGTACTGAATAGCCCGACTGAACGTTGTGTAAAGGGTTGGAATTCCAAACAGTCCACTCGCCGGAACCTTGGCGATGCCAACGATGACGCCTCGGTTGTCGTTTATCTCGAACGTTGTTCCCATCTTCGGATTCTCGAGCTTGGGAGATTCCGCATCCTGAACGAAGACGAACCCATTCTCCGCATAGATGTCCTCGATGTTGCCCTCGATGAGCACAGGCCGACCGAAAAGGCTGCTATCGTCGAGCCCGATGATCGACACCCCTTGGTAGGTTCCGTCCTGCAAGCGCGCCAGCCCGGCACCGAGATAGAGAGGGACTGCAAATTTCACCCCCTTCATACTGCGAGACGCGTCCAGCATGAAGTCGGGCATCGGAATACTGCTCGCGACGCTGGTCACGGAGCGATCCATCACCCAGAGCTTCGAGCCGGTGTTCGTCACGGTCGCGGATGCTTTCTTCATCATGCCAGCGAACATTGACGTCATCTGGATCATTAGAAAGACCGCAAACGTGATTCCGATAAGCAACGCTATGAACTTGCCCTTGTCGTTGACGAGGAGCTTATAGGCGATCTTCAGAATGCCCGTCATGAATGGCTAGCCTTGGTTCTTGACGGCTCTGTTCGCCCGTCCACGGAAGAACGATAAGCACAATGCGTGCCACGGCATTGATAGTGTCGTCGCAGCCTAGGGCTCGAGGCCAGCCCATCTTGGTGCGTTCCGTTCACTCGGCACAACTCTTGCGAACGCAGCGGCTGCAACGGAGAACGCTGAGTGATTGAAGGACGTCGTTGCGGAAGGTCCGTTCAAAATGGCTTGGCTTGTTTGCTTTGTCGCCGTTGCGCTTGTGGCGGCACTCGGAATCGTCGTCAACCTGAACCGAATTGGCTTCGAGCGGCGTCTCGAGAGAGAGATGCGTCGGCTCCTCGCCGTGCCGTCTTCCGCGGTACCCCAACCTGGCATCGCCGTTCTTCCGCCACCTGTTGCACGCTATCACCAGGGGATGACTGCCAAGCGTTTCAACGACAAGGGCAAGCTGCTGCCATGGGGTGGAATCTACCGCGACTGGCGAACTGTCTCAGGGATGCGCGTACCGTTCGAGGCGGAAGTGAGCTGGCAGCTTGATACCGGGCCGTTCACGTACGCGCATTGGTTCGTCGATTCCATGGACTACGACGACGCTCTGGCGCCGGGGTGCAATTGATTCGCTCAATTTCGTCGCGAGATCCCATCGTAATGATTGCGCGGCTAGCTGAGGACGGCTTTTCAACAGGAATCGGCAGCAGCGGGGCCAGGCCGGGCGGTGGCCTGGAATCTGCTTGTAGGTGGATCGACACGGGAGCAACATGCATATGAGCAGGCTGAAACAAGAACGGTCCGACGGCGGCGACGCATTTATTCCAGAGTCCGCACAGATTACCGGTACTCCGGATGGTGTCGCGGAGCTTATGGGAGAACAGTACCTCCGGGGAGCGAGCGGCGACGAAAGCGAAGGGGATACCTATGATGAAGAGGTGACCGAAGAACTGGGCGGTCCTTTTGTCGAAAGCCGCCCAGATGAAGAGTTTGGATCCACTCGGAAGACAGACGACAGGAGCATCCAGGGTAAAGGAACACGGCGACCGGCCACGCATCCGCTGCGCATTCCCTTGCCTCAGGCGGTGGGACCTTTGGCCATCGCTAGTCCTGACGAAGACATCGACGAAGGCGAGTCGGCATCGGACCGACTCGGGGTTCCGATGGCCGCCTCGGAAGTGCGGGCGGCCAGATTGGCTTCGGAGACAGGATCGGTCATGGAACCCGACATCAAGATTGAGTCACCAGCTTCAGAAGCGTTGAAGACCTAGGCGACGGCTCAAGGGGGAACTTGAGCACGTGCCAAACTTTGAAAAGCTAGAAGCCGCGGCGAACATCGCACGGGGCCTTGCTATGGGATAGCCACGGGGCCAAGGAACCAGTGCTGGCTGATCTGCGTGCCGCTTCGGTTTTGTCAGGTTGGCTTTCTCTTTGCTCCTCGGTTCGCCAGGTTCGCCTAGTCGGCCGGCGGCACAAACATCACATGGGGTTCTGGCATGAAAGCGATGGATCTGAACGAGTACGGTGAGAGCAGCCTCAATTTGGCAGAGAACCCCGAGCCGAAGCCCGGAGCCGGTGAACTCAAGGTGAAGGTGACAGCGGCTGGCCTCAACCCCGTCGACTGGAAGCTGGCAGTGGTGACTACTAGGTTTTCATGCCCATCGCGTTTCCCTTCGTCCCCAGGTCGACGTGTCCGGGCAGGTGGTGGAACTGGGACCAGGGGTCACTCAGTTGAAATCCGACGATGGCGTGCTCGGTTTCGTAAAGCGTGGTTACACTGTGCCGCACGAACAGGAGCCGTAAGAACAGTGTGCTATCTGCTTCCCCAAAGCACTTCAGGGAAGGACTAAAGAAATGGCTCGCAAGACGGTGACCATCGACGGCAACGAAGCCGTTGCCTATGTCGCGCACAAGACGAACGAAGTCTGCGCTATCTACCCAATCACACCCTCGTCCAACATGGGCGAATGGGCCGATGAGTGGTCGGCGCAGGGCCGGACGAATATCTGGGGCACAGTCCCGGCAGTCGTCGAAATGCAAAGCGAAGGTGGTGCATCTGCTGCCACCCACGGCGCCCTCCAATCAGGGTCGCTGACCACTACCTTCACTGCTTCGCAGGGCCTCCTGCTCATGATCCCGACCATGTTCAAAGTCGCGGGCGAGCTGACCTCGACGGTCTTCCACGTCTCGGCGCGTACGGTCGCCACCCACGCGCTCTCCATCTTCGGCGACCACAGCGACATCATGGCCATCCGCTCGACGGGCTGGGGCCTCATCGGCTCGGGCTCGGTGCAAGAAGCGATGGACATGGCGCTCATCGCGCAAGCCACGACGCTGGCGTCCCGCCTGCCCTTCATACACTTCTTCGACGGCTTCCGCACGTCGCACGAGGTGCAAAAGATCGAACAGCTAACCGACGACGATATCAAGGCGCTGGTCACGGACGATCTGGTGGCCGCCCATCGCGCCCGCGCCATGTCGCCTGATCGTCCGTTTCTGCGCGGAACGGCGCAGAACCCCGATGTGTTTTTCCAGGCACGCGAAAGTGGCAACAAGTTCTACGCCGCCGCACCGTCCATCATCCAGGCGCAGATGGACAAGTTCGCCAAGCAGGTGGGCCGCGCTTACCACCTGTTCGACTATGTCGGTCCGGCCGATGCCGAGCGCGTGATCGTCGTGATGGGCTCAGGTGCCGAGGTCACCCACGAATGCGTGAACTATCTCAGCAGCAAGGGCGAGAAGGTCGGCGTAGTCAAGGTGCGCGTGTTCCGTCCGTTTTCGATAGGGCACCTGATTGCCGCCCTGCCCAAGTCGGTCAAGGCCATCGCGGTTCTCGACCGCACCAAAGAGCCAGGCGCTGCCGGCGAGCCGCTGTACCAGGATGTGGTCACCGCCATCGCGGAAACCTTCTCGGCGGGCGAGCTGCCCTTCGCCATGCCGAAGATCATCGGCGGCCGCTACGGTCTGTCGTCGAAGGAATTCACCTCGGCCCACGTCAAGGCCGTGTTCGACGAGCTCAAGAAGCCGGCGCCCAAGAACCACTTCACCGTGGGCATCAACGACGACGTGACCCACACGTCCATCAACGTCGACTACGCCTTCTCGACCGAGCCCGACAGCGTGAAACGCTGCTTGTTCTACGGACTTGGTGCCGACGGCACCGTCGGCGCCAACAAAAACTCGATCAAGATTATCGGCGAAGACCCGCAATTCTACGCCCAGGGCTACTTCGTCTACGACTCGAAGAAGGCTGGCGCGGTCACCGTGTCGCACCTGCGCTTCGGGCCCGACGTCATCCGTTCGAGCTACCTGGTCACGCAGGCACAGTTCCTGGCTTGCCACAACTGGTCGTTCCTCGAGCGCTACGACATGCTCCAGTACCTGCAGCCGGGCGGCGTCTTTCTGCTCAACAGCATCTACGGCCCGACTGAGGTCTGGGATCAGCTGCCCGTCGAAGTGCAGAAGCAGATCATCGACAAGAAGGCGCGCTTCTACGTCATCGACGCCTATAAGGTGGCGAAGGAGACCGGCATGGGTGCGCGTATCAACACCATCATGCAGACCTGCTTCTTCAACATCTCGGGCGTGCTTCCACCCGACGTGGCCATCGACAAGATCAAGAAAGCCATCAAGAAGACCTACGAGCGCAAGGGCATGGACGTGGTGGAGAAGAACTACCGTGCCGTGGACCAGACCATCGCCAACCTCATGGAGGTCAAGGTGCCTGCCGTGGCGTCGAGCAAGCTCAAGATGCCGCCGCTGGTGGCCAAGGAAGCACCGGACTTCGTGCACAAGGTGACCGCCGAGATCATCGCGGGCCGTGGCGACAAGCTGCCGGTCAGCGCCTTCCCGGTGGACGGCACCTTCCCCACCGACACGGCACGCTGGGAGAAGCGCAACATCGCGATGGAAATCCCGGTGTGGTACCCAGACCTGTGCATCCAGTGCAACAAGTGCACCCTGGTCTGCCCGCACGCCGCGATTCGCGCCAAGGTCGCGAATCCGAAACTGCTTGAGGGCAGACCGGCAACCCTCAAGTCGATGAAGTACAAGGGCAAGGAGTTCGACGGCCAGGCCTACATGATTCAGGTCGCTCCAGAAGACTGTACGGGCTGCACCCTGTGCGTGGAAGTTTGCCCGGGCAAGGACAAGAAAGAGCCCAGCAAGCGCGCTCTCATGATGGCGCCGCAAATGCCTTTGCGTGCGGCCGAGCGTGAGAATTACGCCTTCTTCCTCGACATTCCCGAGGTCGATCGCAGCCTGGTCAAGGTCGACACGGTCAAAGGCTCGCAGTTCCTGCAGCCGCTCTTCGAGTACTCGGGCGCTTGCTCGGGCTGTGGCGAGACGCCGTACTACAAGCTACTCACCCAGCTCTTCGGCGACCGCGCCATCATCGCGAACGCCACCGGTTGCTCGTCGATCTACGGCGGCAACTTGCCCACCACGCCGTTTGCCCAGAACAAGGACGGCCGCGGCCCAGCATGGAACAACTCGCTGTTCGAGGACAACGCCGAGTTCGGTCTTGGCTTTCGCTTGACCATCGATCAGCAGAACGCGTACGCCAAGATCCTGCTCGCGAAGTTGGGCAGCAAGCTGCCTGGCGAGCTCGTGACCGGGCTGCTCGAAGCCAACCAAAGCGACGAAGCAGGTATCCGTGCGCAACGTGAGCGTGTGGTGACCCTCGAGCATGCCCTCGGCAAGCTCGGCGCCGATGCGGACGCCAAGAACCTGCTCACCGTAGCCGACATGCTGGTCAAGAAGAGCGTGTGGATCGTCGGTGGCGACGGCTGGGCCTACGACATCGGCTACGGCGGTCTCGACCACGTCATCGCGAGCGGACGCAACGTGAACATCCTGGTGCTCGACACCGAGGTGTACTCGAACACCGGTGGTCAGTGCTCCAAGTCGACCCCGACGGGCGCGGTGGCCAAATTCGCCGCGGCCGGCAAGCAGACGGGCAAGAAGGATCTTGGCCTCATGGCAATGGCCTACCGCAACGCCTACGTTGCCACCGTCGCCATGGGCTACAGCGACGTGCAAACGGTGCGCGCCTTCATCGAGGCCGAGCAGTACAACGGCCCCTCGATGATCATCGCGTATAGCCACTGCATCGCCCACGGCATCGACATGGCCAAGGGCCTGGATCACCAGGCCGCGGTGGTGGACAGCGGCGCCTGGACGCTCTACCGCTTCAACCCGGCGCTCTACGCCAAAGGCGAGAACCCGCTCAAGCTCGACTCGAAGCACCCGACTCACACCTACGAACAGTGGGCGATGACGGAGACGCGCTTCAAGTCGCTCGCCCAGAGCAGCCCCGAGCGGGCGAAGGCGCTCATGGCGCTAGGTCAGCAGGAAGCCGTCGCGCGCGTAAAGTTCTACGAGGCGCTGGCCGCCACTGGCTCGGTGTCGCCCTTCTCGCCACCCGCCCAACCGGCTCCCAAGACTGACGGCTAGGTCTAGAGAGAGGTTTGTCCCTTGCACATTTCGTCGCTCACGCCTCGTTTGGCAGATTCGTTCGTCGGCGCATATCTTGCTGCTGTGGCTCAAATCAGTATGAGCGAACACTCAAAGCTTCCAGTCCCAGATGGCAACACGGCACTTTGATGGCCACACCTTCGCTGCGCAGCCTCGCGGTATGTGGCCCGCTCTTGATTTTTATCTTCGCGTGCCCGAGTTCCGCCGACGAAGCAGTCAACTTCGTACAGGAAGGCGGCTGGCCCCTAACCGCGCCGTTCTCGGCAGTCGTAAGAACGAGTTTCGCGCGGATCCGCGCGCGACCTGAAACCAGCAGTCCGGAGGTGGGACTGTTGCGCGAGGGTGCCGTAGTTACGGTGACCTCCTGTGCGCCTGACTGCGCCGCAGTGCACGCCTGGGCGTTGCTCGGGAATGACGGTGCTGTCGAGCTCAAGGTGCTCAATTCAAACACCAAGGAGGTGGACGCCCCGCGTGCGCCAAACGCTGAGGGTTCGTGGTATGGACGGGTCGGCAAGACTGGCATCACGATATTCAAGGAGCCACGACTCAATGGACCGATCGCGACGCGCAAACGGATTAACCGGGAGATGGCATTCTTGCCCAATGTCGAGCTTCGGAAACTGGGATGGCTAGAGCGGATCGAGGGCGGCTTCGTGCGTGTCCGCCGCGTACAAAGACTCACTCCGAGTCTCTTTCAGGGCGAGTTTCGACCACGTTTGCCACTCGCCTTCGTCGTACGTGACGTGCACGCCCTAGGAATGAACAAGGCGAACGAACTACATCGCCACGACCGAATCCCAGTGCTGGAAATCGATGGCGCTAGCGTCGTGACGAACATCGGAGCGCTTCCAAGGCGAAATGTTCGGATCATAACCTTTCGCAGCCCGCCAGCTTCGATTCCAGTGGGGTCGAGATGGGTTCTCGTCGATCTCGCGCAACAGACGCTGACCGCCTATGAGGGTGATATCGCCGTCTACGCGACCCTGATATCGAGCGGCAAGGACTACAAAGAAAGCCAGGATGCACGACATGGATTTGCCGTCCATGCCTGAATCGGCTTTCGATCCCATTCTGGGCGACGCCACCGGCGCCGGCCTCATATTCGGCGCCACCGGCGGCATGATGGAGACGTCCCTCCGTACGGTGGCCGCGCTCATGGATCCGAACACCGAGCCGCGCATGGAATATTTAGTTCTGCGCCGGGACCGCCGGCATAAAACGCGGGTCCGTGCTCATTGGCGACCGCGAGCCCAGCCGTTCAGACTATTTACAACGAGTTCCTGGGCAAACCGTGCAGCGAGAAGGCCCACCACCTTCTCCACACCAAGTACGCGCCGCGCTTGCCGCATGGGTTTTAGGGGAAACACCCGCGTTACGGGGTCGTATCTCGACGCGGTCGTGATTGTTACACCGGCCTGAACGTCTTTCGTGCTCCGGTAGCAAGGTCCACATCGTTCAACACGCGGATGGTCGGCGGAAACGGAACACCGAGACCTTCCGCGGCAAAACGCTTCGTGGCCTGCTCTAGCAAATCGCATCTGAGCGCGATCCCGGCCAGAGCATCAGCGCACCATACGTCGAGGGTGAGCACCATCCCTGAACTTCCCAATTGCGTCAGGGGGCATCCGCAGACCGACTCTGCTTGCGGATGCTTGCTGGCCAGCGCGAGCAGGATGCTACGGGCTTTGTCAATATCTGCGCCGTAACTAATGCCTATAGGCACGGAACAGATGATGCGGGGATCGTCCCCGGTCAGATTGATGCTTGTCTGACTCGCCATGAGGCTGTTGGGCACAACCACGCGTCGATTGTCGTCTGTTTTCAGCAGCGTGTATCCAAGAGTGAGGTTCTCAACGATCCCGGTTTCCACCCCAGAGGGAGCTAACACCTCTATTCGGTCGCCGAGTTTGAACGGCCGATAGAGCAGGAGCGAGATTCCCGCCACGAGGTTACCGAGTGTGTTTTGCGCGGCGAGACCAACCACGATGGTGATGACGCTGATACTTGTCAGTGACGCGGTACCTAGACTGGAGAGTCCTGGGACGAAGTGCGCATACGCGACAACAGCGAAGACATAGACACAATACCGTAGCAACTTGGCGACAAATTTGACCGCCATCCGGTCGAAGTGTTCGTGTTTGTCACGAGCCAACGCGCGCGTAACCATGAGTCGCAACAATTTGCCCAAGAGCCAGGCGACGACTGCAAAGATGACGGCATAGAGGATTGCCCCCTCTATGGTTGAAGGACTGAGAAACCCATGACTTCTGATTTGGTCGAAGACTTTCATGTAACGTGCCGGGAACGTCAGAGGCTATTCTGCTAGCAGGGAGACACACTGGACCGAAGCTGAGCGCAGCAGTTCCCCTATTCTGGTCCATCAAAGCAGGTTTTGAGCCACCGAATAGATCCAACGAGATGAACCGGTTGCGGTGTGGTTGGGCGCCTAAAGACGACCGTATTCAATCAAGGTGATGTTCGGTCGCATTCGGTTTCGAGAGATCTACCGGAGCCAAGCTGCGCCGAAGTTGAAGCTCTAGTCTTGCGCGTCCCGAGTCCATCATCATATTGACGGCTCGACCGAATCATCATGACCGTTCCGAAATCCCGCGGGGCTCAAGCTGAGTAACCCTTGCGCGGCAGGCTCTGGGCGACGCCCTATCCTGGACATTCTTTGGCCTCCTCTTTGCTTTCTCGAGTTGCTTTCGGTTGGACGAACCAGCTCCGGGCTTCTGCCAATAAGGATGGGCTTATGATTCGGCTGGCCGTCGCATGCTCTGAAACCAGGAAATTTCTCATGGAGACCGACGATGAAAGCGATTGTTCTGAACGAGTACGGTGACTACAGCCACCTCAAATTCGCCGAAATTCCAGAGCCGAAACCTGTAGCCGCCGAAATCAAGGTGAGGGTGGCCGCAGCGGGCCTCAACCCGATAGACTGGAAGCTTCGCAGTGGTGACTACAAAGCACTCATGCCCATTGAATTTCCCTTCGTCCCTGGTGTCGACGTGTCCGGGCAGGTTGTGGAATTGGGACCAGGAGTCACACAATTCAAAATCGGTGACCGTGTACTCGGTTTCGTCAAGCGCGGCTATGCAGAGTTCGTCACTGCTCCGGCAGAGGCTTGGGCCAGGATCCCCACAGGCATGAGCCTAGAAGACGCGGCGGTCATTCCGCTGGCAGCGCTAACCGGAGCACAGTTGGTCGAAGAAGCCGCTAATGTTCAAAAGGACCAAACGGTATTGGTGACAGGAGCAGTCGGCGCTGTGGGTCGAGCCGCCGTGTACGCTGCCAAATCCCGGGGCGCCCGAGTCATCGCCGGGGTTCGGCAGGGGCAGCGCGCTGAAGCGGAGTCGTTGGGGGCGTTGACCGTGGTCGCGCTCGATGTCGATGCCGAGCTTGCCCGTCTCCCGATGCTCGATGCGGTAGCCGACACCGTGGGAGGTTCCACCTTGGTCAAGGTGCTCGGTAAAGTCAGGAATGGCGGCGTCATAGCCAGCACCGTCGGTCCACCGGCCGGAGACAAGGAGCGGGGCGTGGTCGGCAAGGGCATGTACACGCATGTCGACTCCAAACGCCTCGAGGGTCTTGTAGATGCCGTCAAGGCAGGCACGCTGAAGCTGCCCATCGCAAAGAGATTTTCTCTTGCTGAGGCTGCGAGCGCACAGCGACTTGCCGAGGCGGGCGGTATCGGCAAGGTCCTGCTAAAGGTTTGAATATCCATGGCACTCATCAAATCAGCGTCCAAGACAGCACGAAGCAATCATTGGCTATGCGATTCAGCGTAGGGCGAAAGCCAAAGGAAAGGCATCATGAGTTATCAGAGTGTCAACCCATACAATGGCAAACTCCTAAAGACCTTCGAGCACATGAGCGACAAGCAGGTCGAAGCTGCGCTTGAAAGCGCTACGGTCTGTTTCGAGAAGTGGCGGCACACAAGCTTCACCGAGCGAGCAGAAGTCATCGGCAAAGCGGCCGGCATCCTGCACGCCCGAGTTGATGATTTCGCTCGACCGATGACTCTCGAGATGGGCAAGCGGATCAATGAGGCGCGCGGCGAAGTGGAGTTCAGTTCAGAAATCCTGGCCTACTATGCCAAGAACGCCGAGCGATTCCTCGCGCCGGTGAAGCTCCACCCCACCGTCGGCGAAGCCTACATGGAAAGCAGCCCTCTTGGCGTGATCTTCTGTGTGGAACCGTGGAACTTCCCCTACTACCAACTTGCCCGTGTCGCCGGGCCGCATTTGATGGCAGGAAACGTTCTCATGGTGAAGCACGCGGGCTGCGTCCCTCAATGCGCCATCGCCTTCGAGAAACTGTGGATCGAAGCCGGAGCGCAGGTCGGGCTGTACACAAATCTGCTGATCACCCACGAGCAGTCAGAACATCTCGTCGACGACCGACGAATCAAAGGCGTGGCTCTTACGGGTAGCACTGCCGCGGGCAAGAGCATCGCGGCGCGAGCCGGGCAGAACCTCAAGCTTTCCTCGATGGAGCTCGGCGGCAGCGATGCATTCATCGTCCTCGAAGATGCTGACCTTGAGCAAACCATCAAATGGGCCGTTTGGGGAAGGATGTACAACACGGGCCAGACTTGCTGCGCCGCGAAGCGCTTCATCGTGGTCGAGGAGCTGGCCGACGAGTTCCTAGCCAAGTTCCAGGCAGCGCTCACGGCACTCAAGCCAGGAGATCCGATGGATGAGAAAACGACGCTCGGGCCGTTGTCGACAGAATCGGCCCTGGTCGATCTCGTGAGGCAAGTTGAAGCGGCGATCTCCAAAGGAGCAAAGGTGATCATGGGCGGCAAACGGATCGACCGCCCGGGTTCATTCATGAAGCCCACGATTCTCACTAACATCAAGCCTGAGAACCCCGCCTTCAGAGAAGAGTTCTTTGGCCCCGTCGCGCTCTTCTTTCGCGTCAAGAACGAAGAAGAGGCCATTGGGCTGGCCAATGACTCGGACTTCGGATTGGGCGGCTCCGTCTTCACCAAGGACATTGCCCGCGGGAAGCGAGTGGCTAGCCGTATCGACACAGGCATGATGTTCATCAACAACATCAGCTGGGCGGACGCCGAGCTGCCATTCGGAGGCATCAAGGACTCCGGCTACGGACGCGAGCTGGGTGACATGGGCATTCAGGAGTTCGTCAACAAGAAGCTGGTCCGGGTCGCGTCGATGGAAGCGCCAGCATAAGTGTCGCTCCGTGCTGTTGAACGAGCGAAGGATACTTATGGGAAACGTATGCCCGGTTTCCATGTCGATTCGGGCGAACATTGCAAAGGGGAACATCATGAAGATCGTTGAAACGAATGTTGGAAAGATGGAGACCGAGCAGGAGATTAGAAATGAGCGTCTATAGCGCATCTGTTCAGTTTGGCTGTGAACTGGGGTTGACCCGATTTGGTGGACGGTTTCGCTACGCTGCTTTCTTCACTGAGTGTATCAGCTCGAATTCGATCGGGCTGTTGTAGTTGAGCGCCGAGTGGCGGCGATGGAGGTTGTAGAAGCCGT